>ERZ825384.24-NODE-24-length-193353-cov-7.125252_pt1 | contig 193353 bp, 160 predicted proteins | sample MGYA00519931_ERZ825384 | MGnify/ENA primary metagenome ERZ825384 (study PRJEB31778, sample SAMEA3449200) | human gut metagenome | biome: human gut; feature: human-associated habitat; material: faeces | place: United Kingdom | collected 2010/2012 ...
CATGCCCTCATGCAGGAGGGCTAGCCGCTCAAAAAGCGTGCGCGCTTCCGATGCTGCGACTGCTCAATTTCCGATGCTCTTTTTGCTCAAATCCTCTTGACGAAACACAACTTCTCGAGGTTCCGCTCCGGCAGGCAGGTGACGTCCTACTTCGGCCTCGCCCCGAAGCAGAGGTCGAGCGCGGACTCCGTGCGCCTCGGCGGGATCAGCGGGGCCGGCAACGCCCTCGTCAGGAGGTTGGCTGTCGAGGGGTCCTGGAGCTACGTCCAGGCGAGCCACCAACCGAAGCTGATGCCCAAGGGCAGCGGCGTCCCGCTCGAGGTAAGGATGCACGGGAGGAAGGGTTCCGAGCGCCTGCTCCGGCGCCGCGAGGAGATGCTCGCCAGGGGCATGCCCCAGGCGAAGGCGAACGCCGCCACCGCCGCCGAGCTCGTGAGGTGGCTGTGGGCCCTCGGCGCGATGTGCCGGGAGGCAACCGAATAGACATAGCCCCCGTCCCGGCGAGCCGGGCAGCCTTCGGGGATACCCCCGTTCTCGCTGGGCGCGCGGCGGCGGCCGCATGCGCGTAGTCAGACTTGGGGAGCCCCGCCGAAGGAGAGGATTGCGGGCCGCCGGAGCGGTATCCGCGGATATGAGACTGAGCCGAAGGCGTCGACGACATGCCGGGGGCGGACCGGGACGGGTTCAACGGCAGGCCCCGCCGACCGATTGCAAGCGGTCGGCGGGGCCATTGTGGCTCTTGACAGCGGATTGGGTCATATGAGCGAAAACGCCCCTAAGCGAGCAAGGTGACGTGAAAGAGGAGGGAAGCGTACTTCGGTACGCGACCGACGATTGAACGTCAGATTGCCGCTCTGGGTCGTTTGTAGCGTCGACTAGTTACGCGGTTTGGTAAAACCGCGTAACCCTACAGCTGGCGCAGGCCCTCTTCCAGGCCGGTCTTGCTGTCGGTCTTCTCGTCGCGCATCTTGATGACGCGGGCGGGGACACCGGCCACGACGGCACCGGCGGGGACATCCTCGACGCACACGGCGCCGGCGGCAACAACAGCGCCCTTGCCCACGCGTACGCCCTCCAGGACCACGGCGTTGGCGCCGATCATGACGTCGTCTTCGATGATGACGGGTGTGGCGCTTGCGGGCTCAACGACGCCTGCCAACACGGTTCCAGCGCCGATGTGGCAGTTCTTGCCCACGGTGGCGCGGCCGCCTAGCACGGCGCCCATATCGATCATGGAACCCTCGCCGATAACGGAGCCGATGTTGATGATGGCGCCCATCATGATGACGGCGCGGTTGCCGATCTCGACGCGGTCGCGGATAATCGCGCCCGGCTCGATGCGGGCGTTGATGCCCTTAAGGTCGAGCATGGGCACGGCGGAGTTGCGGCAATCGTTTTCAACGTCGTAGTAATCGATGGAATTGGCATTGGCGTCCAGGATTGCCTTGAGCTCATCCCAGTCACCAAAGACGGTCTTGCCGCGGCGACCGCCGTAGACGTGTGCATTGCCCCACTGGACCTTCATGCCCGGCTTCTCGCGCACGTACAACTTGACGGGCGTCTTTTTGGGCGCGGTGGCGATGTAGTTGATAATCTCCTGTGCATCCATCTCGGCTGCGTTACTCATTTGCTATCTCTCCTTTGGGCGGATTCGGTTGACACCTGGTTAGACAAACATGACCTGGTCGAACGTATAGAAGCCGGGTTCGCGGGTGACGAGCTTCTGCGCGGCTGCCAAGGCGCCGTTGACAAAGATCTGGCGACTCGTGGCGCGGTGGGTGAGCGTGACCTCCTCGTCCTGGCCGAAAAAGCTTACCTCGTGCACGCCGGCGACGGTGCCGCCGCGCAGCGAGTGCATACCGATCTCCTTGGGATCGCGCGCGCCGCACATGCCCTCGCGTCCGTAGACGGGGTGGTAGCCTGTCTCGGGCTCGGCCTCGACTACGGCGTCGAGCAGCAGCTTGGCGGTACCGCTGGGGGCGTCGACCTTTTGGTTATGGTGCGTCTCGACGATTTCACAGTCAAAGCCGGGCAGCTCGCGTGTGGCCTGGGCCACTAGATGACGCAGGGCTGCGATGCCGATGGAGTAATTGCCCGAGTGCATAACGCGGGTGTTCTGGCCCAGCTCACGCAGGCGGTCCATCTGCTCGGGCGTATAGCCCGTGGTGCCCGAGACCAACGCGGCGCCCGTGCGCTCGACATAGGCGACGACGGCATCGAAGGTCACGACGTTCGAGAAGTCGATGATAACGTCGGCCGCCGGGGCGCTCTCGAGCTCGGACAGATCAAAACCGATCTGGGCGACGATATCAAAAACGGGCTGACCGGCGGCATCAACGGTGCCCTCGGCGGTGGTGCGGATGAGCGAGCCCATGCGGCCCGTTCCCATAATGACGGTCTTAATCAAGCAGACCAGCTCCCTTCAGAGCATCGGTAAGTGCGGCTCGCGTGTCGTCTGCCATGGGGCACAGCGGCATACGGTAGTTTGCCTCGATCATGCCCATCTGGGCGAGCGCTTCCTTGACGGGGATGGGGTTGACCTCGCTAAAGAGGGCATTGATGAGCGGCTGGCCGGCAATCTGGATATCGCGGGCGCGTGCCACGTCACCGTCCAGATAGGCGCGGCACATGTCGTGCACGAGCTGCGGCTGAACATCGGCCCACACGCTGATGGTGCCCGAGGCGCCCAGGCTCATGAGCGGTACGGTAAGCGCGTCCTCGCCCGAGTACATGCGGAAGTCGTCTGACAGCAGGTGGGCGATCTTGGCCGCGTAGGCGACGTTGCCCGAGGCCTCCTTAATACCCATGATGTTGGGGTGCGCGGCCAGGCGTTCTACGTTGCGCTCGCTGATGCCGCAGCCACAGCGGCCGGGGATGTTGTACAGGATACAGGGGATGTCCACGGCATCGGCGACGGTCTTAAAGTGCTGATAGATACCCTCTTCATTGGACTTGTTGTAGTAGGGGGTGATGAGCAGCAGACCGTCGGCGCCCAGGCCCTGATAGGTGAGCGACTTGGTGAGCATGGTCTGCGTGGAGTTGGAGCCCGAGCCGGCAATAACGGGGACGCGTCCTGCAACATGCTTGACCACAGCGGCGACGACGGAGTTGTCCTCGTCATCGGTCATCGTGGAACTCTCACCGGTGGTGCCCAGGGTGAGGATGGCGTCAGTGCCATTTTGCAGGTGGAAATCGATAAGGCGCTCAAGCGCGTCAAAGTCGACACTGCCGTCCTTTTTAAACGGCGTGACAAGGGCGACGATTGAGCCCTCGAGATTGCGGATATCCATGTTCTTCTCCTTCGCTTCCGCGATCTGGACGCGTTTGTTCCATTGGGCGGCGACTGCTAGGCGCTCGTCCTGAGCGCGACGGCGGGCGCTTTCGGCGCGCGATTTGGCCAGCAGCTCGCGGCCGCACGGCAGCACGTCGAGCGTGGCAAAGTAATCGCCCGGGCGCTCGGCGCGGCGAATGAGGTCTGCCGAGCCATCGGGGCGCAGCAGGACCTCGGCGGAGCGCAGGCGGCCGTTGTAGTTGTAGCCCATAGAGTGGCCATGCGCGCCGGTGTCGTGAATCACGAGCAGGTCGCCCATGTCGATATGCGGAAGCTCGCGGTCGATGGCGAACTTGTCATTGTTCTCGCACAGATTGCCCGTGATGTCGTACGTGTTCGTGACGGTGGCTGCGGTTTTATCGGGACCGTCCGGCTGACCCATCACCGTGATGTGGTGGTAAGCGCCATACATGGCGGGACGAATGAGGTCGACGGCACTGGCGTCCACGCCGATATAGTCCTTGTAGATCTGCTTCTCGTGGATGGCCTTGGTGACCAGGCAGCCGTAGGGCCCCATCATAAAGCGGCCCATCTCGGTGCAAATGGCCACATCGCCCATGCCGGCAGGAACCAGGATCTCGTCGTGGGCCGCGTGCACCCCCTCGCCGATGGCGCGAATGTCGTTGGTCTGCTGCTCGGGCAGGTAGGGGATGCCGACGCCGCCGGACAGATTGATGAAGGCGACGTGTGCGCCGGTCTCGCGCTCCAGGCGTACGGCAAGCTCAAAGAGGATGCGCGCGAGCTTGGGGTAGTAGTCGTTGGTGACAGTGTTGCTGGCAAGGAATGCGTGGATGCCAAAGTCCTCGGCGCCCTTGGCCTTGAGCATGCGGAAGGCCTCGAAGAGCTGCTCGGTGGTCATGCCATATTTGGAGTCGCCCGGGTTGTCCATGATGCCGTTGGAGAGCTGGAACAGGCCGCCTGGATTAAAGCGGCAGCTGACCGTCTTGGGGATGGGCCCCGCAACGCGCTCAAAGAACCCGATGTGGCTGATGTCGTCAAAGTTGACGATGGCACCCAGCTTGTCGGCGAGCTCAAAGTCGGCAGCCGGTGTGTCGTTGGACGAGAACATGATGTCGTGTCCCGTGATACCCAGTGAGCGGGCGATCATGAGCTCGGTATAGCTCGAGCAATCGCAGCCGCAGCCGTATTCGTTGAGAATGGAGATGAGCGCCGGGTTGGGGTTGGCCTTGACGGCAAAGTATTCCTTAAAGCCCGGGTTCCATGCAAAGGCGTCGCGCACTTCTTGCATGTTGCGGCGGATGCCCGCCTCGTCGTATAGATGAAACGGCGTGGGGAACTGCTCGACGATATGCTCGAGTGTCTCCTTGTCCACAAACGGCTGCTTGGCCGCATATGCCTCGTTGGGGGTCAATGCCATGTCCCGTAAACCTCGCTATCCAGACGGCGCCATCTGCGCATCGAATCCGCATAGCGTGGACCCAATGTCCGGATAGCGCTCCCGCATTGCTGCAGACAGTCCTGTGGGTGTTTCCCACAGGCCCACCAGGTTGTTCGTGCCCGAAAAACCCAGTTCGGCGGGTTTCGCCTCCCCACGGGGTCAAAGCCTGCCGGCTCGCCCGCGGCTCTTCGTGCCCGCGCCTCTATCAAGTGGTAAAGACCCTATCACGTTGCACTTTACCAAACAAGAGTATTCGTATATAACGTTTAAAAAATGCAGCAATATGCTGGAAACATGTGTGCCACAATCCTGTATCACAATAAGTTGCAACAGATGTGCCTCACGAAGGGATTCTCTATGACCGAGCTCCAAGAACTCCGTCGCTATCGCCGCGATCTCCATCGCATTCCGGAGCTCGATTTCGATCTTCCGCAGACTATCGCCTATATCGAGGGCGTGTTGGCGCCGCTCGCTTGCGAGGTGACCCATCCGTGTCCCAGCTGCGTCTGCGCTTTCTTCGACGCTGGCGTTGGTGCCGCGCGTGCCACGGCGATTCGCGCCGATATGGATGCGCTGCCCATCGCGGAGGCGACGGGAGCGGCCTTTGCCTCGATCCATCCCGGCAAGATGCACGCTTGCGGACATGACGGACACATGGCCATGGCACTTGCCGCCGCGACGTATGTCGACCGTACGATTCGCGAGCAGCCGGGCGCCATTAGGCGCAACGTTCTCTTTGTGTTCCAGCCGGCCGAGGAAACGACCGGTGGTGCCAAGACGGTATGCGAGAGCGGTGTGTTCGAGCGCTATGGGGCTGACCGCATTTTTGGCTTCCATGTGTGGCCCGATCTGCCTGCCGGCACGTTGGCGAGTTGTTCCGGTCCGCTGCTGGCGCGTTCGAGTGAGACACACATTCATATTCACGGGACGAGCATCCATATCGCTAAGACCTATGGCGTTCCGGTCGAGGAATCGCACGATGCGGCGCTGGCGGCTGCCAAGTTCTTGGTTGCCGAGCGCGAACTGATGGACGAGCTGGGCACCGACGAACCCTGTATCGGCAAGTTTGGCCTGCTGCAGGCTGGCACCGTTTGCAACGCGGTGGCGGGGGAGGCCCATGTGGCCGGAAGCCTGCGTGTGTTTACGGACGACATGTTCGACCGGGCGCGCGAAGGCGTGCGCCGCGTGCTGGACGATGCCTGTGCCGCAACGGGCTGCACGTATGATCTCGACTTTGCCGAGGGCTATCCGCCGGTCGACAACGACCCCGAGCTATTTGCCAATGTCGCGCCTGCCTTGCCCGAGCTACAGCTCGTGGATGAGCCGCTGCTGATCGCCGAGGATTTCGCGTTCTATCAACGCTATCTGCCGGGCGTGTTTTTCCTGCTGGGCACGGGTATGCCAGAGGACCAAGACAACCCGAGTGATTCGGATGGCTGCCCCGCCTATGCCACAAGCGCTCTGCATACCGATAGCATGCTCTTTGACGAGGAAATCCTACTCAAAGGCCTCGATGTCTATAAACGATTGCTTGTGATGGAGTGACGATGGAACGACGCCGACAGTCTGCCGTATATAGTCCGGGTGGATGCGGGTGCGGTTTGCTGCTGCTTCCGGTTATTGCTGTGAGCATTGGCGTGATGTTTGCGCTTGCCGGGCTTGTCGCGGCGGCGCTCGTGCTGTTTATCACTGCCATCGGCGTGACGATTTGGCTCTGCCGCAATCGCGAGCAACGCCGTGCCGACGGTAAAACCAATGTCGGCTGGGTCGTCTTTCTGATCATTGCGTACCTGCTGAGTGCCAGCTACCTTGTTTTCTTTGTCCTGTTGATGATCAGTGCCTTTACCGGGGAATCCGTCACGGTGGGTTGATGCACTGCCAGCAGACGGTCGCGCGCAGTGCGTTTGCTCGGCGTTTGGATAACTGCATTGGTCGTTTACCGCAGCCTTAGCTCTCAGCTAATGAATTCAAGTTCAATCCTTCCTACGATGTGCTGTGTACCGGCACGGTAGCCGGATCGTAGGAAGGATGAATAATGGCAAAAGAGGGAAAGAAGCCGATCGGCAAGATTGTCCTAGGCGTCATCGTGGTGCTGGTTATTGTCGGTGCCGTGGGCTCTATGGGTGGCAATTCAACCGATTCGTCTGCGAGCGATTCGGCAAAGCCTGCCGAGGCGACACAGCAGGCTGAGGAGCAAAAAGAACCGCAAGAACCGTATACCATTGCTGACGAGGCTGAAGACACCTCCAATCAGTTTGCCTATAAGATCACGGGCACGCTGACCAATAACACGGACAAGGAAAAGAGCTACATTCAGATCGAATATGTTCTGTATGATGCCGATGGCAACCAGGTTGGAACGGCTCTTGCAAACACCAATCATCTGAAGGCGGGCGGCTCTTGGAAGTTCGAGGCGCTGGGTACGGTGTCTCCCGACCAGGTTGCTAGCTGGGAGCGTTCGGACGTAAGCGGTTTCTAGCATGTTGTATGCACTGGGGGAGGTGAAGTCGTATGCCCGATAAAAAGCTGACCGAGGAGTTGCTCAATGAGCTTCTCGACGCGCCAAACATCGATGGCTATATCAAAGAACACGACTTTGCCGCCCCGTCGCTTTCGGACTACCTTAAGCAGCTGCTGCAGGAAAAGGGCTTAGAGCGCTCGCGCGTGGTGCGCATGGCCGACCTCAATGAGACTTTTGGTTATCAGATTTTTACCGGTGCGCGGCATCCGAGCCGCAATAAGGTGCTGCAGATTGCCTTTGCGATGGCGTTGACGCTCAAGGAGACCAACCGCGCCTTGACGGCTGCCGGGGCAAGCGTCCTCAACTGTAAAGACCGTCGCGATGCGATTGTCATCTTTTGCATCGACCGTGGCTGTAGCCTCCAAAAGGTCAATGAAGAGCTGTATCGCTTTGGCGAGGAGACGGTGAGTTAGCGGCTGATATCTGAGCCGGCGGAGCTGCCGAACAACGATGCAAACGAACGGGGCGCGGATGCCATGGGGTGTCTGCGCCCTGCGCTATGACGGAGGCTATGGATACTCAGACCCCAACATATTCCGATGACGAGCTGACCGCAGCGCTTGCCGAGCACCTGGCGTCGCTCGATTGCGACGACAGCTATCGCGTGGAGCGTGTACTTAAGCGCTCGTCCGTTGAAACAACCGAGCTCGTGTACTTTGAAGGAACCGGCGGTGGTTCGCTCGGTCCCTTTGTTCGTAAACGCATCGATGCTTCGGCTCAAATCGGCGGGGCATACGAGCGTCTGTTTGCCGCTCAGCGGGCAGTCAGGCGTTTTGAGCACCTGCCCAGAATCGTCGATTGTCGTCGTGTGGGCGACGAGCTCAACGTGGTTATGGAATACATCGAAGGGGAGACACTCGGGGCGCTGGTGGACCGTCTGGGAGCCACCCCCGATTATGCGCGTGAATTGTATCCTGCCCTATGCGATGCCGTGGGCGAGCTCCATGCCGGTTTTGCAATGGTGGGGGAGACGTCGGCGCCGGTGATCCATCGCGACCTCAAGCCGTCGAATATCATCGTGACAGGTGCCAACTATACGCCTGATGACGGCCTGACATTTTCATCGCTGGTGATTATCGACCTGGGGATCGCGCGCGTATGGCGCGATGGCGCCGATGCTGACACCGTCAAGTTTGGCACGCGACCCTATGCGCCGCCCGAGCAGTATGGGTTTGGGCAGACGAGTGTGCGCAGCGATGTCTACGCACTTGGGGCCCTGTTGTTCTTTTGCTTGACGGGAGTCGACCCTAAACCAGGGCTCGACATGCGCGAGCAATGTGAGGCATGCGGCATTCCCACTCCACTTGCCGATGCCGTCTGCATGTCGATGGCGCTCGACCCGGCCAAGCGTTTTGCGAGCGCGGAAGCGTTGGGACGGGCGACGCGCGCGGCATACGATCTAAGTCGCCCCGTGCGGCCTCCTGCGCCTGTGCTTGTCCGTACTCCGGCCTCGGAGACGGTGTTGACGCCCCAAGGGCTCCAGAACCCCACAGTGCTTCCTAGACCTGCCGCCTCCGCTGCATGTGGTCTGCTCTCTCGCGTTCCGGAGTCTCTGGGGCGCATTTGGAATACGCTCATCTGCTTCTCGCTGCTTGTGTTCTTTGCCGGAAGTCACTTTGCCGTCTTTCACCCCACCGGAGCAAACCAAAGTTACCCGACGTGGCTTCTCATAATCGAGTATTTTTTCTTTGTCGATGGTCTTATGGTGCTTATGCATTTTGCGCTGCTCGATAAGCGCCGTCTTCGTCGGCGATTCGCACTGCTCGACAGCTATCGCGGCAAGAAACTCGCGAAACTCTGGCTCAAGGCATTGGGTGTGCTGCTCCTGTGCATGATCGTCATAGTCGCGGTTGCCAATGCGACCGGCGTCGTCGATACCTCCGCTACCTAAAAGAAAAGGGCCCTATTGGGGCCCTTTGCAGTTGCACTTAGATGCGGTTCATCTGAGCGGCGACTTTGTTGTACCAGTCCTGCCACGTGGGCGGGCAGTACTTTTTGGCCGCAGCCGGGGTAAGGGTGGAGCCGTAGTTGGCGCCCAGATAGGCAACGTGAGCGGAGATGCCCTCGCTCCAGCTGCCAAAGCTGCGCCAACCGCCGCCACGTGCACTCCAGCCCCAGGCGTTGTAAGAATTGGCGCAATAAGCGCCCTTGGTGCTCTCGATGCAGGCGATGGCGGGGGACCAACGGGGATCGACACCGGTATTCCAAGCGGCGACGGCAAAGTTATAGCCCTGGCCTGCCATGGGGGAGCCGGCGAGATAATTGTCGATGCGGCTCGTCCACTCATTAATGAACGAATCGTAATCGGAGCTACCGGTATTGGCGTTGTTCACCGTGGTGTCGATGGTGGTGTTGGTGTTGGTGGCCTGGCTGCTGGAATTGCTGCCGCTTACGCCCTCGCCCGAGAGCTTCTCGGCGGCAGCGGCCTTATCGGCCTCAAGCTTGGCAAGCTCGGCGGCATTTTCCTGCTCGGCTTTTGCCTGTGCCTCGCTGCGGAGCTGCTGGGCCTGCGCCAGCGCATCCTCGGCGTTTTTCTGCTCTGCCTCAAGCTGAGACTTGGCCTGCTGGAGCTCAGCCTTGTTCTGCTCGAGTTCGGTTTGCATGTTATTGAGCTGTTCGATCTCGTCGACGCTCGAGCTCGTGATCTGGTTGGTGTATTTGCAGGTCGTGATGAACTCACCCAGGCTCTGCGCGTTGACCAGGAAGCTCACGATGGGATTGGTGCCCTTCTGATACTTGTACAGATCGCGCATGGCGGAGCTTGCCTTGGCCTGCTGCTCGGGAAGCTTGGCCTCGATTTCCTCGATGCTTGCCTCATTGGAGTCAATCTGCTTTTGCAGGTCATCGAGTTTGGTGCGGGCGTCGTTGTAGGCGCTCGTGGCGGCTTCGATCTTCTGCTGGGCTGCGGAAAGCTGGTCCTGCGTTGCCTGCGAGGCGGCATACGCCGCAACGGGGGAGAGCATCGGCGTGGCCGTCAGCGCAACGGCGAGCGCGGCACTCGTGATGATGCGAGCCGGCTTCGACGCAATGAGCGCTGCGGTGCGATGATTCGAATGCTGCATCCAGTCCCTCTGCAATCAATCGTAGGTTATGGTTCGAACGGTATTCTACTACTGCTTTCGACCTCAACTTGAACCTTAAAGGTTCCAAAGGGTCAAGTTGAACTTGAGGCTTTGGCTTTGACCTGCAGTTATGATGAATTGTTGAGAAACCATAGAGTTCAACTTTAACGTTACAGAGCTCTGTTTGAGAGGAGTTTTGGGCTGTAAAAGCCATCTCAACGTGGGGTTTTATAACTACAGCGTGCCCTTCTGGCGAGCCTGCTCAATCTCTTCGAGGGCCTCGGCGGGGGTGAACGAACAGGTGCCGTCGCCGAGTTTGATTACCTGGATATCGTCGCCGGCGTAGACCTCTCCGCCCTTTAGTGCCACGCCAAAAACGCCCTCGTGGGGAAAGATGCAGTCGCCGGCGAGATAGTAGATGGCACAGCGTGTGTGGCAGACCTTGCCGATTTGGCTGATTTCGACAAGCACCTCGCTGCCAAGCTTGAGCTGCGTGCCCAAGGGGAGCGAGAGCAGGTTGATGCCCCGGGTTGTGAAGTTCTCTCCGAAGTCGCCCTCGTGCACATCGAGCCCGCGCGCCTGCGCCGTCTGGATAGACTCTGCAGCTAAAAAGGAAACCTGGCGGTGCCAATGCCCGGCGTGTGCGTCGGAGGCGAGGCCAAATTGCTCTATAACGGTGTCGTGCCCGTCGGCGACGGGCGACTTGCGCGTGCCCTTGTGTGCCGACGTGTTGATCGAGACGATGCGGGCGGGTCCGTTGTAGGCGTCGTTTGCCGTGCACAGGGGAGCGGTCGCTTTCGCACGTTCCGCCAGCTCGCGCCTCGCGGCATTGAGGATGGGATTATCGGTCGGATGGTCTTGGGGCACGTGTGCACCTTTCGCTCGAAGATGTCAATACGCTGAATCCTACAACAACGGTAGGTTCATTGCCCATTGTCATACAACGGTGGGCGCCGTCTTCGTGCTGGACGATTACGTCGATTGCCATAGATACGGTGGAGCTTTGGGCGCCGGCGGCTTGGCGCGCTAGAATAAATCAGTTGCGCAAAGACCGCCCGTTGTGTGGGCAGTTCATGATAGGAAGTTTCCATGGCATTGCAATTTACAGAGCGCGAGTTCATTCCCGTGCTGCTTGGTGGCGACATCAACGCCTATTCGGTGGCGCGCGCCTTCTACGAGGAGTACCAGGTCAAGAGTCTGGTCTTTGGCAAGTATCAGACGGGTCCCGCGTACCGCAGCCAGATTATCGACTACACGCCCAACGTGGATATCGACACCATGCCCGTGATGCTCAAAACCGTCAACGGCATTGCCCAAGCGCATGCCGACAAGACTATTGTCCTTGTGGGCTGCGGCGACAACTATGTCGCTCTCGTGGCTCAAGCCAAGGATGCTCATGAGCTGGCGGATAACATCGTCGCTCCCTACGCGCCCTACAGCATGCTCGAGCAGTGCCAGAAGAAGGAGATCTTCTACGAGCTGTGCGAGAAGCATGGCGTGCCCTATCCGCACACGTTTACCTTTACCAAGGCGATGCTCAATGCCCAGGGTGAGGCGCCTGCCGAAGTGCTCGACCAGATCGATTTTCCTTACCCGATGATTCTGAAGCCTTCTGACGGCATCATGTGGTGGCAGCATGAGTTCGAGGGCCAGAAGAAGGCCTATGAGATTGCCGACCGCGCCGAGCTGGAACAGGTCATTCGCGACTCGTATGCCAGCGGCTACACCGACGACCTGATCTTGCAGGATCGCGTGCCCGGCAACGACGAGTACATGCGCGTGCTCACCAGCTATTCCGACCGCAACGGTAAGGTCCGCATGATGTGCCTGGGCCATGTGCTACTCGAGGAGCATCAGCCCCACGGTGTCGGCAACCATGCCTGTATCATTACCGAGCCCAACGACGAGCTCATGGGCGGCGTGCGTAAGTTGCTCGAGGACCTTCACTTTGTGGGCTATTCCAACTTTGACGTAAAGTACGACGAGCGCGACGGCTCGTTTAAGTTCTTCGATTTCAACACGCGCCAGGGCCGCAGCAACTACTACGTTACCAACAGCGGCTTTAACGTTGCCAAGTATGTGGTGGACGAGTATGTGTTCAACCGTCCGTTTGAGCCGGAGTTTGTGACGGCTCAGGACGAGGCCCTGTGGATGGTCGTCCCCATGGGCGTCGTCGACAAGTACGTCAAGGATCCCGAGCTGCGCGCTAAGGTGCATCGCCTGGACAAGGAAGGCAAGGGCGCCGACCCTTCGTTTATGAAGGGCGACTTTGTCTTTAACCGCTGGCTGCGCATGTGGCACACCAAGCTGCGCCACTTTAAGCTGTTCAAGACGTATTACAAGTAGATGAGCGCGGCGCCCGTCCGGCTTGCATCGGGCGGGCGCGGGTATGATACGCGCAATTGCGCAAGCGTCACCAAGGAGGCGGCGATGGAAAAGCTGGGAGTTATCGGCGGCATGGGCGCCGAGGCCACGTCGTATTACTACGACCAGGTGGTGCGTCATACGGCTGCTGCCTGCGATCAGGAACATATCGACATGGTGGTACTCTCCAAGTCGACCATGCCCGACCGCACGCTGGCCATTAAGACCGGCGAGCATGCCAAACTGCTGGCGACCATGAAAGAGTGCGCCCAGGCACTCGAGTCGCTGGGCTGTGCACACATTGCCATTCCCTGCAACACGTCACACTACTTCTATGACCAGATCCAGTCGTTTACGAAGGTGCCGATTATCCACATGCCGCGTGAGTCGGTGCGCTATGCTCTGGCCGGTGCGGTGATGGGGGAGTGTGAGTTCGACCCCAACCTGAGTATGCCGGCCGAGCCGGTGCATAAGATCGGCATCATGGGCACCGATGGCACCGTGGGCGCGGGCGTCTACGGCCGCGAATGTAAGGCTGCGGGTGTTGAGGTCGTCTATCCCAGCGAGAAACGTCAGAACGATGTGATGTCGCTTATCTACGATGATGTGAAGGCCGGACGTGAGCCCGATATGGATAAGTTCGACCGCGTGATGTGGGAGTTCGCCCGTAGCGGCTGCGACCGCGTCATTCTGGCCTGCACCGAGCTCTCGGTGTTGCAAAAGTACCGAGAGATGCCCGAGATCACCCTCGACGCCATGGATGTCCTGGTGCGCGAATCCATCATCCGTAGCGGCGCTCCCTACCGCCTCTAGCTTCCGACCTGTCAAAAGGGACAGGTTAATTTTGGTAGGTTTTATCTGGTGAAACAGTAAGGCCTCGGCTCGTTTGGTGCGAGCCGAGGCCTTTTGCGTTGGGCGGTTGCTGTCAGTGGTGAACTAGAACAGGAAGCCGATGGCGATGAGGGCGATGCTGACGATGAGCACGGCGATGTCCAGGCCCTTGATGGGGTAGCGCTTGTACGAGCTGGCGCGCGTACGCAGGTAGAAGCCGCGCTGTTCTGCCGCCAAGGCTGTGGCATCGGTCTTGCCCACGCTCGAGATGAGCAGTGGCACGCACAGTGGCAGCATGAGCTTAAGCTTCTTGATGGGGTTCTTGGTGTCGTACTCGACGCCGCGTGCGGTCTGCGCCTCCATGATGGCGTTCATCTCTTGACCAAACACCGGCACGAAGCGCAGCGCCGTGGTAAAAGTGAAAGCATAGCGATACGGCACGTGCAGCACCTCGACGCAGGCGTTGGCAAGGTCGTTGAGCTTGGTCACCGTGAGCATGAGGATGAGTGGTAACGCCACACCCAGCAGGCGCAGACAGGCCTTCGATCCCGTGATGAGGCCCGTGTCGGTGATAAAGCTCCACACCACGTTGCCATCGCGCATAAAGGCCAGCTGGAGCACCAGCATGATAAGCGCGAGCGGAATCAGCAACTTGAGCAGCGAGAACAGGCGGTTGACGACGCCCGCATAGGCACCCAGGGCAAGGGTGAGCGCCAAAAAGCCCAGCAGCGCCACGTAGGTGTCGGACAAGAAGATGCCGACGATGATGGCGGCGGCGAGGCCCAGTTTGACGACGGGGTTCAGGCGATGCAGCAGCGTGTCACCCGGCATGTAGTCGATGACGTTAACCACGGTGGACCATCTCCTTGGTAATTCGAACGACATCGGAGACCTCGCTCACCTGCGCAAAAGCGGTCGAGACGGAAGATGCCAGACGGCGCGAGAGCTCAATAACCTGGGGAGGCTCCACGTAGGCACGCCGCATGAGATCGATGTTCGAGAATAGCTCGTGCGTGCGGCCGCGGTCGAGGATGCGACCGTCGGCCATTACCACAATGCGCTCGGCAAAATCCGAGACGACTTCCATATCGTGGCAGACCATGATAACGGCGCAACCGCGCTCGGCCATGGTGCGCACCGTTTCCATGACGGTCATGCACTCGCGGTAATCAAGGCCGCTCGTGGGCTCGTCGAGCACGACGATCTTGGGCTCAACCACTACGACGGAGGCAAGCGCCACCATTTGTCGCTGACCGCGCGAGAGCGAGAAGGGCGCCTCGTCGGCCGGCAAGCCAAAGCGGTCGATGACGAGCTGGGCGCGACGCAGCGCCTCGGCACGGTCGATGCCGGCAAGCTCCAGGCCAAAGGCGACCTCGTCGAGCACGGTGTCCTTGCAGATCTGGCGGTCGGGGTTTTGGAAGAGGGTTGCGACCTCGCGGGCAATGCGGCTCGTGGGGACGGTTGCAGTATCCAGTCCCGTGACGCGCACGCTGCCCGAGGCGGGCTTGAGCAGACCCGTGAGCAGCTTGGTGAGCGTGGTCTTGCCGGCACCGTTCTGGCCGACGATGCCCACGAGCTCGCCGGGATAGAGCGTCAGGCTAAGGTCGTGTACGGCGGCGCCGCCATTGGGATAGGCAAACTCAACATGGTCGAAGGTGAGTACGGGTTCTGCGTCCTTGGCATGAGGGCGCAACGACGGCGCATGCGGGGAACCGGCAGGCGCTTGGGCTTCGATGGCCGCGTGTGCGGGGTCGACGATGCCCGAAATCAGGCGCTCGGCCTCATCGACATCCAAGCAGGGGGTACCGCTTACCAGGCCATCGGCCTCGAGGCTATTGAAGATACGCGTGACGCGAGGGCAGTCGACGCCGATGGCACGGAGCTCGTCGGTATGCGCGAAGACCTCGTGTGGCTCGCCCTGCAGCGCGATTTCGCCATGGTTGAGCACGAGCACGCGGTTGCAGTACTCCGAGAGTAGGGCGACCTTTTGCTCAACGACGACGATGGTGATTCCAAGTGTGCGGTTTGCCTCACGCAGCGTCTCGAAGACCAGCGTGGAGCTGGCGGGGTCGAGTGCCGCGGTGGGCTCGTCGAGAACCAAGACGCGCGGACGCATGGCGAGGATGGCGGCGATGGCCACCTTTTGCTTCTGTCCGCCCGAGAGGGTGGCGATCTCGCGGTCACGCTGGTCGCTGATGCCGACGGTCTCGAGCGTTTCGCTCAAGCGCTGCTCGATCTTGTCGTGGGGAACGCCAAAGTTCTCGAGGCCAAAGAGCATCTCGTCCTCGACGATCGAAGCGACCATCTGCGTGTCGATATCCTGCAGCACGCTGCCGACGATTTGCGACACGTCGGTCAGCGAGACCTCGCAGGTGTCGTGGCCGTCAACCATGACGGACCCAAAGAACGTGCCGGTGTAGTGGTGGGGCACGGCACCTGACAGGCAGGCGGCAAGCGTGGACTTGCCGGCGCCCGAGGGCCCGATGATGCCGATGAAATCTCCCTTGTTCACGCTGAGCGAAATGTGGCTGAGCGTCTGCTCGGTCTGCGTGCCATAGGAGAACGAGACATCGTCGACGTTGATGATCGTTTCCATGGATACCTTTCATAGTCATTGGGGACGTTCTTAAATGACCAGTCGTTTAAGAACGTCCCCAAAAGCTCGTTGTTTGGGACAGTCTTTGGTGGTGAAGCACGGAGACGGCTTTACGAGGGGCCCCAGGTTGGCGCGAAAGAGGAGCGAAGCGTACTTGGGTACGCGAGCGACGAATTAACGCCAAGATGGGGTGGCTCGTAAAGCCGAGCGGGTTAGTTGAGCCTAAGGGCCTTCTGGATGGGCAGGTAGAGGGCGCCGACCAGAATGGCGTTAAAGACGGCGGTCATGGCGACGACGGGCAGCATGGCGGCGGCGAGCTCGCCTACCACGCCGAGCATGGCCATCTTGATGACCATGAAGATGACGCCGGAGGCAAATGTGGTCAGGAAGGTTGCGACAATGGCGATGGCGGGCTTGATTTGACCGTTCTTGCCGGCGGCGTTGACGATGCCGGCCATGAGCATGGCGGCGATGCCCTCGGCGGCAAAATCGACGAACGGCGAAGTGGTGGTGATCTGGATCACGGCAGCCGAGATGAGGCCGATGACGAGCGCCTGGCCGATGTTGGGGCGAACGACCAGGATGGTGAGGCAGAAGGCCGAGATGATGAACTCGGGGCTGATCATGCCGCCCGAGATGCCCGAGATGGCCTTGCCGACGGTGAAGTTGAGGATGAAGCCGGCGGCGAGCAGGATGGCAAGCAGGACGAGGGCGCGGACATCGAGTTTGCCACGGTCGGCGGTCTGGACGGTGCGGGGCTGGGTGGCGGTGGTGTTCTGAGACATGGTGAAAATCCTTTTGGAATGGGAGTGCAAGAGAAAAGCGGAGGCGCGTGATGCGAATGCGATCGGGCTCGAGATAGAAAAAGGCCCCCGGTCGAAACCGGAGGCCTTCCAATCACCTAGAGCGCAAAAACAGGCGTGAGGGACTCACTGTCGACCGATCGTATTCGCATCACGCCACCACCAGTTGTTAAGAGACTTCATCGTGTTCTTCATGTCGGTGGCTCCTTTCGTGATGCCATGGCGCGGTCGCACCTAGTTGCTGTTGCGCTGCACTATAACACAGCAAAGTGTGTGCGGGGAAATCTTTTTTGAAAAGATTTCAGGCGGGTTTCCCGCCGGTCAAAAGAGCGGGCTGTGCGGGCGAGGCTGCCATTGCTGCCTCGCCCGCACAGCTAGGACGTTACTCCTTATTGCGACGGTAGAGGAAGTAACCGCCCGCGGAGATGACGGCAACGCCAGCGATGGCGAATGCGGCCACCATGCGGCCATCAAAACGATCGCCAGTGGTGGGCAGGCCGCCCTTGGTGTTCGTCTTGTTAGTGGTTACCGTGGTCGTGGTGTCGGACTTGCCAGGCTTCTCAGGCTTGGCGGCCGGCTGCTCGGGCTTAGCGGGCTGCTCGGGCTTAGCGGGCTGCTCGGGAGTGCCAGGCTGCTCAGGAGTGCCGGGCTGATCCGGGGTGACCGGATCGGTGGCAAGAGCATCCTTGGCGTAGGTGATGGACACCTTGAGGCCGTTGGTCTCGGTGTTCAGGTCGCTTGGGGTAAAGGGCTGGTCGAAGTTTTCGGCCTTCTGATAGGCGCGCATCTCCTGGAGCAGTGCCTTGCACTTCTTGTAGGTGTTCTCGGTAGCAGCCTTGCCGGCCTTGTTGGCCAGGGCGGTGCGGCCCTCGGTGGTCGTCTCGGCCAGCATGGCGGCGTCAACTTCCTTGTTCTGCTCGATAAGCTCGTTCTGGAGCGCATCGAGGTAGGCACGGACGCTGACACCAAGGGTGTCAGGGTTCTCGAAGCAGAGCGAGCTGATGTCCATGAGGACGTAGTTGATTGAGTTCTCGGGCTCCTCGTTGTACACGACGTCAGTCTGGTTGCAGTGATCGAAGGAGACGGTCTGATCGCTGAAGTACGGGCTGACCTCAGTTATCAGAGCGGAGTACAACGGGATGGCGACGGAGTACGCGGCGCGGGAGAGCATTTCCCACTGGATGGTAGCGACTTCGGGGTCATACCCGCGACGAATCTGGAAGAGGTTGATCTCGGTGTTGCGCTCGCTGCCGATGCAATAAACACCATCAGTGTTCGCGTTGAGGCCAGGGACGTTCTCGCCGCGGTTGCCAAAGGCACGAATCAGCTCAAAGGTGCTCCAGCCAGACTTGCCAGGCCTGAAGAACAGGGGCTGGATTTCGCTGACCATGGCTCCCTTTTGGTCAGGTTTTCCATCCTTCTTTACTGTGATAATGTCGTAATCTGTGCCTTCGGTCAGCTGACTACCAAAATAATCGCGGCCTTGCACATAGCGGGACCACTGGTTTACGCCGGAATCGGCGAGGCTTTCGCCATACGTTTGGGCGACATCGAATTTGCCGTCAGCGGAGTATTTGGCGAAGCCCTTCTCCACGGGCATGGACTCGATGCCCTCGGAGTGTAGGCAGTTCTCGGGGTCATCAAGGTCGACATCGTAGTTGAGGCTCCCGATATTAGGGTTGAGCGACGCGACGTCGTCAGCGAGCTTCATGGCGATCCACTGATGGGCGGAAAGTGTGGCGAACAGCCAGGTCTCGTTGTTGTCGGCGATGATGATCTGGTCGTTGGTGCAGACGCCTTGATCATCGATCAGTCTGCCGAGAAGCTCGACGCCCTCGCGGGCCGTGGCGCTCTCGCCCAGGATGATGCTGCCGTAACTGTACTCGCCCAGACCCACTTTCTCATCGATGCGGTCTGCTGCATCGGCCTCCTCGTTATAGGAAGTGCTTAGCGTGGCAGAGCAGGAGACGCCCTTCTCGTTGATTCCGGCCTCGGAATAGGCGTCGGTGCGACCCATCCAGTTGGAGGGGTGGTCGCGTACATAGCTGTAACGATAGGTAGGCTTGTTCGAAGTGTATTCAAAAGCAGATTCAATCGAGCTGTACTTAAAGCCAGGTTCGTGGGCAGGTTCGATGCCGTAGTGCTTAAGATAGCGCTTGCCAAAGTCCTCGGCGCGGCCGTAGTACGTATTGCCGTCGGCCGTATAGTTTTTGCCCATGTATATCTGCGTGCAGGCGAGCGCAGATGTCGGCATGGACATGATGGTTGCAGCTCCAAAGGCGAGGCCTATGCCTAGCTTCTTGAGCGCGTTGACGGGGTGAGTTTTCCTCATTTTCCCTCCCAGCGTGCGAAAGCCCTCTGTCGCCAGAGGGCTTCAGCCAATAAAGACACCCCATTAGCGTAACGAACTGGAAACAATATTCATCTATGAAAGACACTTACTCGATAAGCGTGATGAAATATGCGACGAGCGGTTAATTGTACTCAGTTTGTAGCTTTACTTTAATAAAGACGCCCTGTAATTACTGTAGCCGAATAAAGTAGCTGGGAATGCCTGAAATGAAAATCCCCTGCTGTTTGGCAAATGCATAAACAGCAGGGGAGACGATAATTGGATGAATATCATACCAATGTGGAATTACTTCTTCCGGCGGTGGATCACGTTGATCGCATAGCCGACGAGCATGGCCAAAACGATGATGATAAAGCCGAGCAGGGGATTGTCGTTCATAGGGTCCTCCTATTTTCCGAGCGGGGAGAATTCGTCGACGATGAGGTCGAGGCATTGCGGAAGCGCGCGGGCTCCAAAGACGCCCGAATTGCTGGAGATAATCTCGCCATCGAACTGCATGCCCAGCGACGGGGTGCAGGTGATCTTGGCTTCCTTGGTCTGGATGATCTTGAACTGCGGGCGCCCGAGTACCTTGCCGGCGGGGTCAAGCGCAGCGGTGATCACAGTAGGCAGCAGCTGCACGGTGCGCACGGGTTCGATGACCGCAATGTCGACCATGCCATCGTTCATGCGGCAGTCGGGGAACAGGTTGATGTCGTTTTGGATGACCGAGGTGTTGCCGGCCATGCAGCAGATGCCGTCGAGCTCCTCGACAATGCCGTCATGCTCAATCGTAAAGTGCGCTACCGTAGGGTTGGGCGTGGCGAGCGCAGAGAGGAAGTAGGCGATCTCGCCGATGTCGTTTTTGGTGGGGGCGGCCTTCATCATGATTTCGGCGTCGAAACCCGAGCCGGCGATGATGATGAAGCCGTGGCGCTTCTCGTTGCCGTTCTCGTCGAGCCAAAAGAGCTCGCCCATGTCGACTTTGACCGTGCGACCGGCACGGCAAGCCTTGGCAAGCGCCGCTGCCTCGGGGGCATTACCGATGTTGTTGAAGAACAGGCAGGCCGTACCGGAGGGGAAGACGAGCGTGGGGACACCGCATCCGCGCATCTGGTCGAGCACGTTGGAGACAGTGCCGTCGCCGCCCGAAACGACCACGCGGTCAAACTCGCGCACGTCTGCCACGGCGTCCTCGGGTTCCATGCCATCGCCGATAAAGCGCATCACGACCTCGTCGCCGCCCTGTGCAAGGGCGTGCGTGAATGCGAAGATTTCATCTGAGCTGGGGCCCGATGCCGGGTTGTGGATGATAAGGCAGCGCATACTTACGTTCCCGTTCTGTGACTAACCGAGTATAGTTGTAAGGCAATGCCGATATCCTACCCGTGTTTTTCGGGCCTAACCTTATTCGATGGGTTGATATGTACATTTCCACACATCAGGCTCTACTCGACTTTTGCCAGCGCGCCCGTGAGTTCGACGCGATTGCCGTCGATACCGAGTTTTTGCGCGAGCGCACGTTCCATCCGCGTCTGTGTTTGGTTCAGATTGCCACCCCTGCCGAGAGCGTAGCGGTCGATCCCCTGGTAATCGACGACCTATCGCCGCTGGCCGAGCTTATGGCCGACGAGAGCGTGACCAAGGTCTTTCACGCGTGCTCGCAGGATATGGAGGTCATGCTCCATACCGTAGGCGTGCTGCCGCGTCCGATTTTTGACACGCAGGTGGCCGCCGCCTTTTTGGGCGAGCGCCAGCAGATTTCGTATGGCGCGCTTGTTCAGACGTTCTGCGGTGTATCGCTGCCCAAGACCGAGTCGCTGACCGACTGGTCGCGCCGCCCGCTGACCGATAAGCAGATTGAGTACGCGATCGATGACGTCAAGTATCTGATCGTGGCCTATACCGAGATGATGAGCCGCCTGCGCGAGCTGGGCCGCGTGGACTGGGTGCTCGACGAGCTGCGCCCGCTGGCTGACGAGTCGCACTATCGCGCCGATCGCCACGAGGCGTTCCGCAAGGTCAAACGCATCAACTCGTGCAGTCGTCACCAGCTGGGTATCGCGCGCGAGCTCGCCGCCTGGCGCGAGGACCGCGCCGAGCGCCGCAACATCCCGCGCAAATGGGTCATGTCCGACGACACGCTGCTTGCGCTCGTTAAACGCAATCCCGTGCGCGTTGAGGAGTTCCGCAGCATTCGCGGTACCGATCAGTTGGGGGAGCGCGACGTGGACGGTGCGCTCATGGCCATCAAGCGCGGCGCAAGCTGCCCGCACGATCGCCTGCCGCTCATGGTGCGCGGGCATCGCCAGATCTCTCCGGAGTTGGAGAGCGTGACGGATCTCATGTACGCGCTCATCCGCCTGGTTGCCGAACGCTCGGGAGTGGCGACCTCGGTCATTGCCTCGCGCGATGACCTGGCCGACTACATTGAGCATCCCGAGCAGAGCCCCTTGCGCGAAGGCTGGCGCTTTGAGCTTGTGGGCTCGCGCCTGGACGATCTGCTCTCGGGCAACATGGGGTTGACGGTCAAAGATGGCAAAATTGAATTGCTGTAAGGAAGCCTAGCCGCTTGAGTGGGTAGAATGCCTCCAACGTGTAACTCGATTCGGAGGAATTCGCATGCCTTATTACTATGGATACGGCTTTGGCATCGACCCGCTGTACCTGCTGGTTGTTCTTGTCTGCACGGTGATTGGTCTTGCCGCACAGAACTATATCAACTCGACGTACAAAACCTGGTCCAAGGTTCGCTCGGACGGCGACACGGGCGCCACGGTCGCTCGCCGCATGCTCGACGCCAACGGCTGCAACGCCGTGGGTATCAAGGGTGTCGCCGGCGAGCTCACCGACCATTACAACCCGCAGGACAATAACCTGTATCTCTCGGATGCCAACCGTTCGGGCGGGTCGGTCGCAAGCGTTGCCGTCGCCTGCCACGAGGCGGGCCATGCCGCCCAGCGTCAAAGCGGTTACGCCATGATGAAGGTTCGCACCGCCCTCGTGCCGGTCGTCAACTTTACCCAGAACACCTGGACCATCGTGTTGCTCTTGGGCCTGTTTATGAACATCGCGGGACTCACGACCCTCGCACTGATCTTCTTCTCGTTTAGCGTGCTGTTCCAACTGGTTACGCTGCCGGTTGAGATTGATGCCAGCCGGCGTGCCGTGGCGTATATTGAGCAGTCGGGTATGAGCTCCAAGCAGGTCAACGGTGCCAAGAAGGTGCTGACGGCCGCCGCGCTTACCTATGTGGCTGCGGCGCTCACCTCGATTATTCAGCTGCTCTATCTTATGGCTCGCTACAACAGAAACTCCAACCGATAACAAATGGGACAGGCAGGCGCCGCGGGGATTCGTGTCCCCGCGGCGCTGTACTATGTGTTGGACTTGAATTTGCGCAGGGCCGGAGCCCATGTGCACGATGACGAAAGGAGGCTGCGTGGCGGGCTGGAATCTAACCGGCAATGCCGTTTCCGCCGAGTTCGACGGTTCGGACGATCAGGAGCGCAAGGAGCTCAGCGTGAGCCAGGCGGTGGAGATCGCCGCCGGCGCGCTCGATGCCATTCCGCAGCTGAGCGTTTTGGGCGAGGTCACGGGTTTTCGTGGTCCCGACGCCCGAAGCGGCCACTGCTACTTTCAGATCAAGGACGACTCGGCGGCCGTCGACTGCATCATCTGGAAGGGCGCCTATCTCAAGCGCACGTTCGATCTGCGCGACGGCATGCAGGTGAGCTTTAAGGGCAGCTTCAATCTCTATAAGGCCACGGGCCGCATGAGCTTTGTCGCTCGCTCGTTTTCGCTGGCGGGGGAGGGTCTGCTGCGTCAACAAGTGGCGCAACTGGCCGAAAAGCTACGCCGCGAGGGCCTGATGGACGAAGCGCGTAAGCGCCGCATCCCGGTGTTTTGCTCCCGCGTGGCGGTCGTTACCTCGCTTTCGGGTGCCGTAATCGACGACGTCAAGCGCACATTGCGTCGTCGCAACCCGCTCGTCGAGCTCGTCTGCGTGGGCGCTAAGGTTCAAGGCGAGGGTGCGCCGGCCGAGCTTATTGAGGGCCTGCGCCGTGCCGCCGCCATCACGCCAGCGCCCGACTGCATCTTGCTGGTGCGCGGCGGCGGCTCCTTCGAGGACCTCATGACCTTCAACGACGAGGAGCTTGCCCGTGCGGTGGCGGCTTGTCCTGTGCCCGTGGTGACCGGCATTGGCCATGAGCCCGATACCTCGATTTGCGACATGGTGAGCGACCGCCGCGCCTCCACGCCCACGGCGGCGGCAGAATCGGTGGCGCCGGCTATGACGGAGTTGGCCGATGTGCTCGAGGCGCGCCATCAGCGTCTGGGTGCCGCGATGGCATCGATGATTGGGTCGAATCAGGTTGATCTGGAGATGCTCGACCAGCGCGGTCGCCGCGCCTGGGATACCTATACGGCCCGCTTGGGCGATGCGCTCGATGCGGCTGCGTGCCGCCCGTGCCTCAACGACCCAACGTTTATGGTCGAGCGTCGCGAGTCTGAGCTTGCCCTGACGGCCGATCGCCTGTCGGGCGCCATAGTACGCTCGGTCGGGACATTCCGCTCCAACTTTGAGCGCCTGCCCGAGCGTCTGGTTGCAAGCACCTCGGGGCTCGATGGCAAGCGCCATGCGCTCGCGCTTGCGAGTTCCCGTCTGGAGCATCAGGGGCGCACGATGCTCAACAAGCCCGCGTCCGACCTGGGCCGTGCGGCAGCCTCGCTAGATGCCCTGTCGCCGCTCAAGGTGCTTGCCCGTGGTTATTCCATCGCGTACAGCGATGATGGGGTGGCCACGAGCGCCAAGACCTTTAAGGCCGGTGACGCCATCCGCGTGCGCATGGCAGACGGCAACGTGACGGCAACGGTCGATACGGTCGAGTAGGCCGCGTTTCATAGCGATAAACCTTTAGGAAAGGAAACAGATATGGCAGAGAAAACCCCGGTCGAGCAGCTTACGTACAAGCAGGCTTCGCAGGAGTTGGAGCTCATCATCCGCAGCTTGGAGTCGGGCGATATGGAGCTCGAGGAGTCGCTCGAGAGCTATACCCGCGGCGTCGAGCTCCTCAAGAGCCTGCGCACCCGCCTGTCCGATGCCGAGCAGAAGGTCTCGGTGCTTCTTAAGGACGTCGACGGCAACGACGTGCTCGCCGACGGCGAAGCCGCCAACACCGACGACAACCTCTCGTTCTAACCATCCCGACCAAATATAATTACCTTGGTCTGTGAGAAAGGAACCAACCATGTGCGATTGCATCTTCTGCAAAATTGCCAACCACGAGATCCCCTCGACCGTTGTCTATGAGGACGACCAGGTCATCGCCTTCGACGACCTCAATCCCCAGGCGCCGGTCCATACGCTCGTGATCCCCAAAAAGCACTACAGCGATATCGCCGATAACGTGCCGGCCGAGACCATGGGTGCAATGGCTCACGCCATCCAGGAGGTCGCTAAGGCCAAGGGCTTGGCGGACGGTTTCCGCGTCATCTCCAACAAGGGCGTCAACGCCGGCCAGACCGTCATGCACTTCCATATGCACGTCCTCGGCGGCAAAAACCTGGGCGAGAACCTCATCTGAGGGCGCTTCTTCCTTGCAATGAAACGGGAGCTCAAGCACCGATAACTTATATATCAACGCAATAAACCCGAGCGCGAGGGCGTTTGGGTTTATTATTGAAGCGTATGTAACCTGGCGGCGCCACACCGCCTGTTAGTAGGGAGACACATGAACGTTCTGGTCGTCAACGCAGGATCTTCGACCCTTAAGTATCAGGTCATCGATACCAAGTCCCACAAGGTGTCCGCAAAGGGCTCCTGCGAGCGCGTCTGCTTTACCGGCGGTACCTTCACCCACGCTGCCAACGGTTCCAAGAAGGTGACCGAGAACATCGAGTTCCCCGACCACAAGGTCGCCATCGAGGTCGTTCTGAAGGACCTCGAGGCCAACGGCGTCAAGATCGAGGGCATTGGTCACCGTATCGTTCAGGGCGGCTGGTACTTCGGCGATTCCTCCCTCGTCGACGAGGACGTCCTCGCCAAGATCCGCGAGGTCGCTCCGCTGGCGCCGCTGCACAACAACCCCGAGGCCAACGTTATCGAGTACTGCCTGGAGCAGTATCCCGATCTGCCCAACGTTACGGTCTACGACACCGCTTTTCACTTCAACATGCCCGAGGTTGCCAAGACCTACGCCCTTCCCAAGGATGTTTGCGACAAGCTGCACATCCGTAAGTACGGCGCCCACGGCACCAGCTATCGCTACATCTCCAAGAAGGTCGCCGAGATGACCAACGGCGAGGCCCGCAAGGTCGTCGTGTGCCACATCGGCTCTGGTGCCTCCCTGTGCGCCATCGAGGACGGCAAGTGCATGGATACCACCATGGGCCTCACCCCGCTCGACGGCGTCATGATGGGCACCCGCTGCGGCTCCATTGACCCGGCTACCGTGTGCTACCTGCAGCGCGAGGGTGGCTACACCTTCGACGAGGTCGACGAGATGATGAACAAGAAGTCCGGTCTTTTGGCTGTGACCGGTGGCAAGACCAACGACTGCCGCAACGTCGAGGAGCTCGCCGCCGCTGGCGACCCCGAGGCTCAGCTCGCCTTCGACATGTTCGTCTACAAGATTGCCGCCAAGGCTGCCGAGATGGCCACTTCCATGTGCGGCATGGACACGCTGGTCTTCACCGCCGGCATCGGTGAGCACGCTCCGGCCGTTCGCGCCGGCGTTGCCGACCGTCTGGCCTTTATGGGCGTCAAGATGGACCATGCCCGTAACGCCCTGCGTGGCGACGGCGCTTGGTGCCTGTCTGCCAAGGATTCCAAGGTCAAGATCTTTGTCATCCCCACGGACGAGGAGTTCATGATCGCTTCCGACGTCGAGCGCATCGTCAACGGCAAGTAATTGCAAGAGGGGAGGGGCTGGACGACCAAGTGCCGTTCAGCCCCTCTTTTGCGCTCGTTGGGCGATATGCCTGATAGTTATTTATTAAGTTGTGATAACTTCTTATTAACATGCGGCCGCCTTAAGGGGTCTGCGTCGACCGTATTGCACTGCAAAGGAGTCTCATGAACGTACTTGTTGTCAACGCCGGCAGCTCAAGCCTTAAATATCAGCTTTTGGATACCGATACCCGCGAGGTTTTCGCCAAGGGCAACTGCGAACGTATCGGATCGGACATGGGCATCTTTGGCCACTCCGAGAACGGTGGCGCTAAGCAGACCGAGGAGGTCCCTTTCCCCGATCATCGCTCTGCTATCGCTCGCGTGCTCGAGGAGCTCGAGAAGACCGACTTTACGATTGATGGCATTGGGCATCGTATCGTTCAGGGCGGCTGGCACTTCGATGATTCCGCGGTTGTCGACGACGAGGTTATGGCCAAGATTCTTGAGGTGGCACCGCTTGCTCCGCTGCACAACTACGGCGAGGCCGCAGCGATTGAGTATTGCCGTGAGAAGTATCCGGAGCTGCCCAACGTGGCGGTCTTCGACACCTCGTTCCACATGACCATGCCCGAGGTTGCCTACACCTACGCGCTGCCCAAGGACGTTTGCGACAAGTACCACGTGCGCAAGTACGGCGCCCACGGCACGAGCCACCGCTATGAGTGGATGATGGCCAAGGAGATCCTGGGTTCGCGCTGCCACCGCCTGCTTTCGTGCCATCTGGGCAACGGTGCTTCGCTCGCTGCTATCGAGGACGGCGTGTGCCGCGACACCACGATGGGTCTCACGCCGCTCGATGGCCTGATGATGGGCACCCGTTGTGGTTCCATCGACCCGGCCACCGTGTGCTACCTGCAGCGCGAGGGCGGCTACAGCTACCAGGAAGTCGATGACATGATGAACAAGCAGTCTGGTCTGCTTGCCATCTCGGGCATCTCCAACGACGCCCGCGACATCCGCACGCGCGCCTCCGAGGGCGACGAGCGCTGCCTGCTCGCCTTCGATATGTTCGCCTATAAGGCCATGCAGCAGGCCGGTTCCATGATCGCTTCCATGGCGGGCGTGGACACCATTACCTTTACCGCCGGCATCGGCGAGAACGACTGGTCGATCCGCAAGGCCTTCTGCGACTGCTTTGAGTGGCTGGGCGTGCGCATCGACAACAACAAGAACCGCGAGGCCGTGGGCAACGGCCCACAGGTCATCAGCGCCGCCGGCTCTTCCGTCACGGTTATGGTCATCCCCACCGACGAGGAATACATGATCGCCCACGACGTCGAGCGCCTGACCAAGAACAACTAACGCGCGCATTTGCAAGTAAACGAAAGGCCTCCAGAGCAACAACTCCGGAGGCCTTTTTACTAGCAGGTGGACGGCGGAAACCCCATCCCATTTCGAGCGCAAATACTGGGACACGCTTTCCGGTTGAGGCACGTTGCGGAAAGTGCGACCCACAATAAAGCAAAATTCCGTCCCAAAGTTTCCCAAACAGGCCCCAAGCGGAAGCCACATCCCACAATCCGCCTCCAAACTGGGATGTAGTTTCCGGCACAACAACCGCCGAAGCCCACCGGCCTTTCAATCTCCAAAGTGACCATCATCAGCAACGCCTGCGCTCCCAGCAACGGCACCCATCCATTCAGATTTTCAGCGCCAGCTCGTAGCCAAGCCGCCGTCCACCCCGGATTCCCTGATTGCTACGTGGCGGCAGGGACCCTACAGGGTAAAGCTCTGAAAATATTCCGCAGGACGCATGAAACCCCCGCCGCACGAAGTGCGCAGCGGGGGTTTCATGCATGTCCGAGGACGTTTTCAGAGCTTTACCCTGTAGGGTCCCGAGGGGATATGTTCGCTACTCAGCCATCTGAGCCTGGACGGCGGTGATGGCTACGACACCCACGATGTCGTCGGCAGAGCAGCCGCGCGAAAGGTCGTTGACCGGCTTGGCGATGCCCTGCAGGATGGGGCCGTAAGCGTCGGCGCCGGCGAAGCGCTGGACCAGCTTGTAGCCGATGTTGCCGGCCTCGAGATCGGGGAACACAAGCACGTTGGCCTTGCCGGCAACGGAGGAGCCGGGGGCCTTGAGCTGGGCGACGGTGGGAACGATGGCGGCGTCGAGCTGCAGGTCGCCATCGATGGCGAGCTCGGGAGCCTTCTCCTTGCAGAACTTAACGGCCTCCTGGACCTTCTTGGCGACCTCGCCGCCGGCGGAGCCCATGGTGGAGTAGGAGAGCATGGCCACGTGCGGCTCGACGCTGCCCATAAAGGTGGACCAGGAGTGAGCGGAGGCGATGGCGATCTCGGAGAGCTCGTCGGAGGACGGGTTGATGTTGAGGCCGCAGTCGGCGAAGATCAGCGTACCGTCGGTGCCGAACTGCGGGGTGTCGGTGCACATCACGAAGAAGGCCGAGACCAGCTTGGTACCCGGGGCGGTCTTAAGGATCTGCAGCGCGGGGCGCAGGGTGTCGGCGGTGGAGTGGCAGGCGCCGGAGACCAGGCCGTCGGCGTCACCCATCTTGACCATCATGGTGCCAAAGTAGGTGGCGTCCATCACCTGGGCGCGAGCCTGCTCGATGGTGACGCCCTTCTTGGCGCGGAGCTCGGCAAACTTCTGCGCGTACTCCTCGTGCTTCTCGGCATTGCGCGGATCGATGACGGTGGCGCCGGGAACGTTGATCTCGTCGGGGTTGCCCAGGATGACGATCTTTGCCAGGCCCTCCTCGATGATCTTGGTGGCCGCGACGATGGTGCGCGGATCCTCGCCCTCGGGCAGGACGATCGTCTTAAGGTCGGCCTTGGCGGCAGACTTCATACGGTTAAGGAAATCGCTCATGTTACTCCTTACAAGCGTTTCACTAAGCTCCAGGCGCCCGGCTGTTCACGAATAAACCCGCTGCTAGCGGGTTTACCTTTCAATTATGTACGCCGCGGTGCTTGAGCTTTCCTTGTGTGGCAAGCTCATTATAGGACGCATTAGCGCTATAATCGCTCTGATAAATATGTCTCGAAGAATGTTCGAGAAAAGCCCAGCTAACGAGCCCGTGGCTTTTGACAAGGAGTATCGATGCAGATTACCTCAGGCCTGCCTGAAGGCTTTAACGCCGGCGCGTACGACACGATTGTCGTCGGTGCTGGATATGCCGGTGCCGTTTGCGCCCGCCGTCTTGCCGAGACCATCGGCTATCGTGTTGCCGTTTTGGAGCGCCGTAGCCACATTGCGGGCAATGCCTATGACTGCACTGACGAGGCCGGAATCCTGATCCACGAGTACGGTCCGCATATCTATCACACCTTTAACGAGCGCGTGCACAATTTCCTGTCGCGCTTTACCAAGTGGACGGATTATCAGCACAAGGTGCTCGCCAACATCAACGGCACCCTTATGCCCGTGCCCTTCAACCACGCGAGTCTCAAGCTCGCCTTTGGTGACGAGCGCGGCGAGGAGCTGTATCAGAAGCTCGTGGAGACCTTTGGCAAGGATGTCAAGGTGCCCATTATGGAGCTGCGTAAGAAGAACGACCCCGACTTGGCCGAGGTCGCTGATTACGTCTACGAGAACGTCTTTTTGCATTACACCATGAAGCAGTGGGGCCAGACGCCCGACCAGATTGATCCCTCGATCACCGGCCGTGTTCCCGTCTTTGTGGGCGATGATGACCGCTACTTCCCGCAGGCTCCCTTCCAGGGCATGCCGCAGGACGGCTATACCGCGCTGTTTGAGCATATGCTCGACCACGATCTGATTGATGTGTTCTGCGACGTGGACGCCCGCGACCTCTTCGAGATCGACGAGACCACCGTCAAGATCGACGGTAAGGTCTATGGCGGCGAGATCGTCTACACCGGTCCGCTCGACGAGCTGTTCAATCTCGACCTGGGCGCCCTGCCGTACCGTACGCTCGACATGAAGTTCGAGACGCTCGATATGGATCAGTTCCAGCCCGTGGGCACCGTCAACTACACCACGAGCGAGGATTACACGCGCATCACCGAGTTCAAGAACATGACCGGTCAGATCCTGCCCGGCAAGACCACCATCATGAAGGAGTACTCCAAGGCCTATACGCCCGGCTCGGGCGAGACGCCGTACTACGCCATTCTTGAGCCCGAGAACCGTGAGCTCTATGAGCGCTATCTTGAGCGCGTCCAGAACCTGACGAACTTCCACCCGGTGGGTCGTCTGGCCGAGTATCGTTACTACGATATGGACGCTGTGACCAATTCCGCCCTCGATCTTTCGGATGAGATTATCGCCTGCCATGCATAAAGTCATAACATTCGGTATTCCCTCGTATAACGCCGCCAAGGACATGGACCATTGCATCACCTCTATCTTGGAGGGGAGCAATTACGCCACCGATATCGAGATTATCGTAGTGGACGACGGCTCCAAGGACGAGACGGCCGATAAGGCCGACGAGTGGGAGGCACGTTATCCCGGTATCATTCGCGCGGTGCACCAGGAGAACGGCGGCCACGGTATTGCCGTCCTTTCGGGTCTGCGCGAGGCACAGGGCACCTACTACAAGGTCGTCGACTCGGATGACTGGCTCGATGCTGCGGCTCTTTCGACTATACTGTCGATTCTGCGTGGCTTTGAAGAGCGTGACCAGCGCGTTGACCTGTTTATCTCGAACTACGTGTACGAGAAGGTTTACGAGGGCACGCATACCGCTATTGGCTACAAATTTGCCCTGCCGCGCAAAAAGATCTTTTCCTGGGATCAGATCGGTCATTTCCGCCTGGACCAGAACCTACTCATGCACAGCCTGTGCTATCGCACGGATGTGCTGCGCGAGTCCAACCTTCCCATGCCGCCGCACACGTTCTATGTGGACAACATCTACGCCTACGTGCCGCTACCGCGTTGCAAGACCATGTACTACGCCGACATCGACCTCTACCGCTACTTTATCGGTCGCGAAGGCCAGAGCGTCAACGAGGCAACGATGGTCAAGCGTCTGGACCAGCAGTTCCGTGTTACACGTATCATGATGGAGTCGTACCATCTGTACAGCGATGTTGAGTCGTCGCGCTTGCGTTCGTACATGATGGGGTACTTCACCATGATGATGGCGATTTGCTCGGTGCTCACCAAGCTTTCCGAGGAAGATTGCGCCGACGAGCGCCTAAAGACGCTGTGGAATGATTTGAAGGCCTATGACGAGCGCATGTATCGTCGTGCCCGCTACGGCGTGGTCGGGTTCTTCACCAATCTGCGCGGTCGTGCCGGTGACAAAACCACACTCGGCCTATACCGTCTTGCCTCAAAGATCTTCAAATTCAACTAGCTGCTGAGTAATCGCTGCTGATAGGTTGACTGGGCCCCTTGGCCTTTAGTTTGCTACTGCGAACAGTCCTGCTCGCACGGAAAGCACATTAAGTGCTTTCCGGCTCGTGCGGAACTTGTATCAAACTAAAGGCCAAGGGGCCTCTGCTATAAGAATCGATTGTCAGGTTATTTGAATTTGAAGATCTTCGACGCGCGGTACACAGGGGCCTGGGCTGAAAAGAATCTGGTTGGTAGGTTGCCCGGTGGGGCTTGGTTATGTTTGTCGCGAGTTCCGCACGAGCCGAAGAGCACTTAATGTGCTCTTCGTGCGAGCCAGGACTGTAGAGCAGCAAACATAACCAAGGCCCACCGGGCAACCGGACGAGCTAGTTTACTTTGCGGCACCGGGGATGCCGTGGGAGGTTTTGGCGGTTTTGGCTCCGTTTACGATGGCAGTTTCCAGGGCCCTTACTGCGAGCATGCCCAGCAGGTCTAGGGGAACGGTGGCGCTTGCCTGGGCGCCCAGTTTGCCGCTGGCGAGGGTGTAGATAGTGTCGCCGTCGTTGGTGGTGTGCGTGGGACGGATGGCGTGTGCGTAGGCGTCTGCAGCCATCTGGGAGACCTTGGTGGCTTGTGCCTTAGTGAGTTCCACGTTGGTGACGATGCAGCTGATGGTGGTGTTGGTGCGGTCGAGCGGCATCTGCATGGATCCGGCGGCGGCAAAGGCTGCGAGTTCCATGTCGACGATCTGGTCGCTATCGGCTGCGGCGCGCATACCGGCGACCCACTCGCCGGTGAAGGGGTCGACAACGTTGCCGCAGGCGTTGACCGAGACCACGGCGCCCACCTTGATGGGGCCGAGCGCCACGGCGGCAGCGCCAAGGCCGGCCTTCATGCAGGTAGCGGGGCCCATGAGCTTACCCACGGTAGCGCCCGTGCCGGCGCCTACGTTGCCCTGTTCGAGCTTGGTGGGGGTGTTGTCGAGTGCTTCGCGCACGGCGGCGATGCCGGCCTCAATGTCGGGGCGAACGGTGGGGTTACCAAAGGCGAGGTCGAAGATACAGCTCGAGCACACGATAGGCACCTGCGTGGGGCCGACGGGAAGGCCGATGCCGCGGCTCTCAAGCTCGCGAGCGACGCCGCTTGCAGCCTCGAGGCCAAAGGCCGATCCGCCCGAAAGGCAGACGGCGTGGACCTTGTCGACGGTGTTCTCAGGTCGCAGCAGGTCGGTTTCGCGCGAAGCGGGAGCACCGCCGCGAACGTCAACACCGCCGGTGGCGCCCTCGGGTGCCACGATTACGGTGCAACCGGTGCCGGCCTCCTCGTCCGTATAGTTGCCATAGCAAAAGCCATCGACATCGCAGACGTCAATGGCCTCGAGCAGTGTATCCATGTTTAACTCCTATCGGTTTTCCGCCGCGCCTTGTGCCCGGTCGGGATCCGTACGGTACGCCAAAATTGTAGGCGCTGGGGGACACCCGGCGCCAGATGCAATTACGAGAGTTTTTGAATGGCACGTGCGACGCGGGCGATGGGTAGGCCCACCACGTTATAGAAGTCGCCCGAAATATCGTGCACGAGCATGCGGCCGCCTGTGCCCTGGATGCCGTAGGCGCCTGCCTTATCCATGGGCTCACCAGAGGTGACGTAGTGCTCGATCTGCCCGTCGGTAAGCTCATAGAACGTCACGTCGGTCACATCGACAAACGACAGGCTCTCGGCGGCATGCGGGGCGGCAGTATCGCCTGCCTTAACGATGCAGACGCCGGTTGCGACCTGGTGCGTGCGGCCCGAAAGCTCACGGAGCATGGTGCGCGCCTCGTCCTCGGTTGCCGGCTTGCCCAGAATCTTGCCGTCAAAGGTGACGATGGTGTCGGCCGCGACCGTCAGCTCATTGGGCTCGGCATACTCGGCAGCAACGGCAGCCGCCTTGGCGCGTGCCAAGCGCTCGACAAGTGTGAGCGGGGCCTCGCCGTCGAAGGGAGTCTCGTCGATTTCTGCGGGAATCACGCGAATGTCATACCCTGCCTCGCGCATCAACTCGATGCGGCGCGGTGATTGCGAAGCCAAAATCATAGTTGGATGCCCTCGGCGACCTTCTCGACAGCCTTGTCGCCGGCGAGCGTGCGCAGCAGTTCAAGCGCAAAGGGGAGCGACTGGGCCATGCCGCTGGCGGTGATGATGTTGCCGTCTTGCGTAACCTTCTCGCCGGTATAGGCGCCCTCGGGGAAGCTTTTCTCAAAGCCAGGGAAGCACGTGGCATGGTGCCCCTCGAGCAGGTCGAGCTCGCCCAGGATAAACGGGGCGGCGCAGATGGCGGCGACGTGCTTGGTCGCGGCGAACTCGCAGACCACGTCGCAGACGCGCTGATCTGCGCGCAAGTTGGTGGCACCGGGCAGGCCGCCGGGCAGCACGACGCAGTCGTACTCGTCAAAGTTGATCTCATCAAAGAGTGCATCGCAGGTCACGGGGATCTGCAGCGAGCTTACGACCTCACGCGTGGGCATAATCGAGACGAGCGTGGCACGCACGCCGCCGCGACGCATGACATCGACCATGGTCAAGCATTCAATAGTTTCAAAGCCATCGGCGGCGAGAACGGCAACGCTGGGCATGAGGGTTCCTTTCATAGGCGGCATACAATTAGCCGTCTTATACCCCGAAGACCTCCGCTTGCCACGCTCGATTTCCCAATGATTTTTCTGAGCAATGATTAAGTGGCTAGTTGCGCTTGAGGTGGACGACGGTCTCGCAGTGGAAGGTTTGTGGGAACAGATCGACTGGCGTGATCTTTACGGGGGAGAAGGTGCCTTCTTCGACAAAGCGTTTGAGATCGCGCGCCAGGGTGGCCGGGTCGCAGCTCACGTAGGCGACATCGCGGGCACTCGTGCTGGCGATAAGGTCGATCGCCTCGGGGGCGAGGCCTGCGCGCGGCGGGTCGACCACCAAGATGTCGGCATCCTGGTCGGGGAACTCGCGCACCGCGTCTCCGCCGATGACGTCGACGTTATCAAGCTTGTTGATTTCCAGGTTACGGCGTAGATCGCGCACGGCGGGGCCGTAGGCCTCGACGGCAGCGACAAAGTCGCAGCGGCGGGCGAGCGGCAGGGTAAAGGTGCCGGCACCGCAGTACAGGTCCACGGCAAGCTCGTCTTCCTGCGGGTCGAGCGCTTCCATGACAAGCTCGATCAAAATCTCGGCACCCTTGGTGTTGACCTGGAAAAAAGACGGGGCAGACAAGCGCATCTGACCCTCGGCGATATTCTCGGTCCATGAGCCCTCTCCGGCGAGCATTTCGACCTTGGAGACACGGCGGGCCTTCTTTTCGCCCTTGCTCATCACGCGCACGATGCTCGTGGGATGAGCGGCGTCCGCCAGCACGCGGGAGACCTGCGAGCGCGGAAAAGAGCCTGTGGGCGTCCAGAGTGCGACCTCGAGTGCCTTGGTGCGGCGCGATGCGCGAATGCCCACGCGTTCGAGCCCCAAGTCATGGCTGCCGCTTAGATAGTTGAGTGCGCCGACGACCGATTTGAGTGCCTTGGGGAAGCGTTTGTCGAACAACGGGCACGAATCGACGGTCACGATCTTGCGAGGATCGACACCGTGCATGCCAAGACGCACGCGGCCGTTTACAACGGTCGGCTCGAGTTCGATTTTATTGCGGTAGCCCCAATCATCCTTGGTGTGGCGGATGGGTTGCACCAGTTCATCGACTTGATCGGGGCTGAACTTGCCGATACGCTCGAGCGTGGAGCGCAGATTTTGCTCCTTGGCGGCGAGCTGTGCCGTGCGTGAGAGATTGCCCCACGAGCAGCCGCCGCAGATGCCCACGAAGGGGCAGGGAGGCTGAATGCGATCGGGGCTTGGCTCCAGAATCTCGGTGGTGCGGGCACGCATGAACGACTTGCCGTCCTGTACGACCTCGGCCTCGACGGTGTCGCCTGCCACGGCGCCCTGCACAAAGACGGCCTTGCCGTTGTCGGCGTGTGCCAGCCCGTCGGCGCCGTAGGTCATCGATTCTATAGTGAGCTTCATATTCCTGCCTGTCATTCGCGTTGTTGTTCGCACCATGGTAGCAGGGAAAAGCGCCCCGCATCCGAGGCTTTCCTCAAATGCGGGGCGCTTCTACAAACTGCTTCTACAAACGACTATTTCGTCTTGCCGGTAATGAGCGTCTTAAGACCCAGGCCGATCAGGCCCAGGCCTATGCGCACGCGACCGGGGCGATGGCGCTCGATGGCCTTGGTCTTGCCGGCGGGCTTATCGCGACGGGCGCTCGTCTCGGATACGGGCTTGGTGACCTGCGGCTCGGGCTGAGGTGCAGGTGCAGGTGCAGGCTCGGGCTCAATGACGGTCGCCTGGAACTCTTGGACCTTGGGTGTGGTCGGCTGCGGATCAGGAGCTGAGGCGGGCTTTGCCTCGGCGGCGGGCTCCGGAGTCGCGGTAGCGGGCTCGGGCGCTTTCTCCATGGCGGGCTCTGCGGCAGCCTCGGGCTCATTCACCGGGGGAGCGGCAACCGCTTCCGGTTTGGCGGCTGCCCCATGTTCAACCTCGTCCTGAATAGCTTCTTCGGCCACACGTTCCTTCTCCTGTGCGCGCTGCTGCGCGGCGGCCTCGGCGTTGCGATAGGCACGCTCCAGTAGAGCTTCCTGCGAGTTGAAGGGTTTCTCACCCTCTGCACACTCCACGGGGACCCAGGTGCCGTCGCTCGTGAGGCTGCGGGCCTTCACGTTGTCCTGCAGCTGCATGCCCATGTACTCGTGTACCAGGGCGCGGCAGGTGGGGTCGAGCACGGGGAAGGCGATCTCCACGCGGTGCTCGGTGTTGCGTGTCATCATGTCTGCTGAGCTCAGGTAAACCATGTCCGAGTCCACGCCAAAAGCGTAAACACGCGCGTGCTCCAAAAAGCGTCCGACGATGGAGCGGACATGCACGTTCTCGGTCTTGCCCGAAACACCGGGCTTGAGGCACGAGATGCCGCGGATGATCATGTCTACGCGCACGCCGGCACACGATGCCTCGGCGATCTTGTCGATGACCTCGCGGTCGGTCAGCGAGTTGAGCTTAAAGAACACGCGGGCGGGCTCGCCGGCAAGGGCGCGCTGAATCTCGCGGTCAAGCCCGCGCATGATGAGCGGTTTCAGTCCGACGGGCGCCACACCCAGGAAGCGGTAGTCGCCGCGCAGGTTGCCCAGCGACAGATTGCGGAAGAACAGGTTGGCGTCTTCACCGATGCCGGGATGGGCTGTCATGAGCATAAAGTCGCTGTAGAGTTTGGCCGTCTTCTCGTTAAAGTTGCCGGTGCCCAAAAGCGTGAGGCGGGTGAGCGCCATGCCCTCGCGATAGGTGAGCTGGCAGATCTTTGAGTGGCATTTAAAGCCCTCGGAACCATAGATGACGGTGCAGCCCGCCTCTTCCAGACGCTCGGCCCACTCGATGTTGTTCTGCTCGTCAAAGCGGGCACGAAGTTCCATGAGCACCGTGACCTCTTTGCCGTTCTCGGCAGCATCGATCAGCGACTCGCACAGGCGGCTCTGCTTGGCCACGCGGTAGAGTGTGATGCGCAGCGAGATGCACTCGGGGTCGTAGGCGGCCTCGTGCACCAGATCCAGGAAGGGGTTCATGGCCTCGTAGGGATAAAAGAGCAGCTTGTCGTGCTGCAGCACCTGTTCGCGGATGGAGCGGGTCATATCGATGGTGGGGTTGGGCTGCGGCTTAAACGGCGTAAAGAGGAGCTCGTTGCGCAGGTGCTCGGGAATCTTGCCCTCAATGCCAAAGACGTAGCCCAGGTCGAGCGGGATATCGCAGGTAAAGACCGAGCGGCGCGAAAGCTCGAGCGCCTTGCGGATGGTCTTGAGCGTCGCCTTCTCGAGCGACCCCGAGACCGCGAGCACTACCGGCTGCAGACGCAGGCGCTTCTTGAGAATGCGCTTCATGTGCTGGCGGTAGTCCTCTTCCTCTTCGACGCCCTCGCCGTCCGGATCGATGTCGGCGTTGCGGGTGACTCGGATGAGCGCGCGGTCGAGTGGCTTGTAGGAGCCAAAGCAGCTGTCCAGGCAGGCGAGGATGACGTCCTCGAGCAAGATGTAGGAGTAGGTGCCGGTGGGCGAGGGGATCTCGACCACGCGGTTCATCGAGGCGGGAATCTCGATAAGGCCCAGCAGGCTCTCCTCGTCGGTGGCGCCGTCCAGACCACAGGCCAGATAGAGCGCGCCGTTGCGCAGGTTGGGGAAGGGGTGGCGAGGATCGATGACCAGCGGCGAGATGACCGGCGACACGTAGGCCTGGAAGTAGCGGGTTACAAAGGTGCGCTCCTCGGGCGTAAGCGAATCGATGTGGGCGCGGTGAACGCCCAAGGTGTCGAGCTTGCCCTCGATGCTCTTAAAGATGGACTCCCAACGGGTAAGGAGCCCGGGCATTTCGGCCATGACAGCATCGACCTGTTCGGAGGCGGTCATATTGCTCTTGTTGTCGACAGGTTGTTTTTTGAGCTCCGCCAGATCGGACAGGCCGCCCACGCGCACCATAAGGAACTCGTCGAGGTTGGACTCGAAGATCGAGACGAACTTTAGTCGCTCGAATAACGGAACGGTTTCGTCGAAGGCTTCGTCGAGCACGCGGTTGTCAAAGCGTAGCCAGCTGAGCTCTCGGTTTTGCGTGTACGAGAAGTCGCGCGGCGGTTTGCGCAGCTTTGCGGCGGCTTGCTTCTTTTCGATTTTGCTCGGCATATGCATCTGTCCGTTCAGTCCCCACAAGGGACGGTAGCCTAACACTAATCACTATTGTCTCAATTTAGTCGACCTGTGGCACGGACGCATCGCACGAACGGTATCTTTACCTACTTCTTACGCTGCCAAGGCATGCAACTAACTGCCCAACTCGTTTAGAAACAATCTATATCCATACTCAATTGGTGAGGATGTATGAATAAGAATGATTGAGAGCTGAATACAATCGAATCCAAATTGAATCATGAACAAACGACATATATATGCAGAAAACCGTTTTAGCTATGCAATTCCTAAACATGAAAATATTTGTGCAATCTAGCTTAATTCCTTAGAAAAAAGAACATTTACCTTTGAAAACCTGCTTTAGAGAACCGAAGTGCATCATGGGGGAATCATATGAGATATACCGTTCATCGCACTTTGCTGACCGTTCGGGGGCGAGGTGGAATTGCAGGTGGTTTTTGGATATAACTAGAGCTGTCAGCAAGCAGCGTCCCATACGGAGGGGCGCTGATACATTCGGCCAGTAAGGCCCGAAAGAAAGGTAGGAGGCCATGACGAAAGGTCTGCACGTGCCTTCCGAGATCGGCAAGCTCAGGAAGGTCTGCCTGCACCGTCCCGGCGACGAGCTCCTCAACCTGCCGCCCGACGAGCTCGAGCGACTCCTGTTCGACGACGTCCCGTTCCTGGAGGTCGCGCAGCAGGAGCACGACACCTTCGCCCAGATCCTGAGGGACCAGGGCGTGGAGGTCCTCTATCTCGAGAACCTCGTCGCCGAGGTGTTCGACCAGGTCCCCGGCGCCCGCGCCGAGTTCACCGACCAGTACATCGCCGAGGCCGGCATCCGCGGCCAGCACATGCCGCAGATCGTCCGCGAGAAGCTGGACTCCATCGAGGACAACCTCGAGTTCGTCAAGAAGACCATGGCCGGCATGACCAAGTCCGAGATCGACATGCCCCTCACGGCGTCCACGACCCTCGACTCCCTGGTCAACTCCGAGTCCGAGTCCGACCTGATCATCGACCCGATGCCCAACCTCTACTTCACCCGCGACCCGTTCGCGGTCGTCGGCGAGGGCGTCAACCTCAACCGCATGTACTCGGTCACCCGCAACCGCGAGACCCTGTACGGCAAGTACATCTTCAAGTACCACCCCGACTACAAGGACGTCTCGCTGTACTTCCGCCGCGACTGCCAGTTCCACACCGAGGGCGGCGACGTGCTGAACATCAACGAGAAGACCCTCGCCGTCGGCATCTCCCAGCGCACCCAGGCCGCCGCGATCGACGTCATGGCCCAGAACATCTTCTGGAACTCCGACTCCAAGGTCGAGCGCATCCTGGCCTTCGACATCCCGGTCTCGCGCGCCTTCATGCACCTCGACACGGTCTTCACCCAGATCGACGTCGATAAGTTCACGATCCACCCCGCCATCATGGGCACCCTGCGCGTCTACGAGCTGACCGCCGGCAAGAACCCGGGCGACGTGAACATCCGCCTGATCGAGGACACCCTCGAGCACGTCCTGGAGGACGCCACCGGCGTCGACCAGGTCAAGCTGATCCCCTGCGGCGGCGGCGACCCGATCGCGGCCTCCCGCGAGCAGTGGAACGACGGCTCCAACACCCTGTGCGTCGAGCCCGGCAAGATCTGCGTCTACGCCCGCAACACCGTCACCAACGACGTGCTGTACAAGGAGGGCCTGGACCTTCTCGTCGTGCCCTCCGCCGAGCTCTCCCGCGGCCGCGGCGGCCCGCGCTGCATGAGCATGCCCTTCTGGCGCGAGGACCTCTAAGGTCTTTCAGGACCCGTACAGGTCATAATACATACATCTAGCTGCAATTAGATGTCTCCCATTGGGGCGGTGCGGGTTTTCGCACCGCCCCAATCTTGTATGAGGGACGTCAACACGATTGGATGACTGCTTTTGTAAGGAGCTTGGCCATGGACATCAAGACGATTGGCGTTGAGGAATGGCTCAACGTTTGGGAGAAAAGTGCCACGTGGGACATCGCCCAGTCGGCGATCTCGTCGCTCACCATGGGCGAGCTGCGCGCGCTCGATGAGCAGGACGGCGCCACGTTCTACGAGCGCTTGGACCGCGAGAAGATGAACTACGGCTGGATCGAGGGCTCGCCGGAGTTTAAGGCCGTGGTTGCCAAGCTGTATCGTCGGGAGGTCAATCCCGACCACATTCTGCAGACCAATGGCTGCACGGGTGCGAACCTCAACGCCATCATGGCCGTGGTCGAGCCCGGCGACCACGTTATCGCCGAGTGGCCCACCTACGCACCGCTCTACGAGATTCCGCGCACGCTGGGCGCCGAGGTCGAGTATTGGGAGCTTCGCGAGGAACTCGGCTGGAAGCCCGATATCGAGGAACTCAAGCGCTTGGTGCGCCCCAACACCAAGCTTATCTGCATAAACAACGCATCGAACCCCATCGGTACGGTGCTCGATACCGATATGCTCGGCCAGATTGCCGAGATCGCCCGTTCGGTGGGCGCCTACGTGCTGTGCGACGAGGTGTATCTGCCGCTCGAAAACACTGAGTCCTTTATGTCGATGGTCGACGTGTACGAGAGGGCCATTGTCACCAACTCGTTGTCGAAGACCTATTCGACGCCTGCGGCCCGCGTGGGCTGGGTCGTGGCCGACGAAGAGGTGTCCAACCGCATCCGTACCTATCGCGATTACACCATGATCTGCGGCGGTGTGTTCAACGACGCCTTGGCGACCTATGTGCTTGAGCACAAGGACAAGATCCTCGAGCGCAATCGCAAGATCGTGTTTGGCAACCGCGATATCGCGCAGGCTTGGATCGATACGCAGCATCGCGTTTCCTGGACGGCCCCACAGGGCGTGTCTACCTCGTTTATCCAGCTGGATATTCCCGAGGACGACGAGGAGTTCTGCAAGCGCCTGCTGTCCGAGAGGGGAGTGCTGCTGGTACCCGGCAGCCGCTTTGAGCTTCCCTGTGGCGCACGCCTGGGCTACTGCGCGAGCGAGGACGTTCTGCGCGAGGGCCTGAGGCTTTTGGGCGAGGCGCTGGCGGAGTTTGATCGCTAGGATTCCGATGATCTTCGAGGGCGTTATCTAAATTGGCCGAAGATAATCGAAAACGGACCCGTTTCCCTAGTGAAGCGGGTCCGTTTTTCTATACCGAGAAGTCAAGTTGTTACAAATGGGGCCGTAAAGCGAGCCGGTATCCGCTGGGCCTTATACTGAGTTTCCGGTGAACGGTATCAAGCGTCTGGTAAACGGTAATTTATTTACCAGAAATGAATAGGACAATCTTTTTTCTGAATAAAAATGAAAATGGTTGAGACGCGGTATGAACCGCTAATTCTATTCATAGCTTTAGTGGAAATATGCAATTTGAGGATGATTTAACAAAGTTAAGTTCCATTTGATTTTAGGATTGAAAACGCGTTTAAGCACGTAAATACGCTTTATTAAGATGAAGTGTGCCATGCGTGAAGTATATGTGTATGCCGTTCACCCCCTATAAAAAACCGTTCGGGGGCAAGGTGGAAGTATGGGCTGATTTTGGATATAAATATGTCGTCAGCAATAACGCCTCACACGGAGGGGCGCTAACGAATCGGCCCTGACAAGGGCCCGAAAGAAAGGTAGGAGGCCATGACGAAAGGTCTGCACGTGCCTTCCGAGATCGGCAAGCTCAGGAAGGTCTGCCTGCACCGTCCCGGCGACGAGCTCCTCAACCTGCCGCCCGACGAGCTCGAGCGACTCCTGTTCGACGACGTCCCGTTCCTGGAGGTCGCGCAGCAGGAGCACGACACCTTCGCCCAGATCCTGAGGGACCAGGGCGTGGAGGTCCTCTATCTCGAGAACCTCGTCGCCGAGGTGTTCGACCAGGTCCCCGGCGCCCGCGCCGAGTTCACCGACCAGTACATCGCCGAGGCCGGCATCCGCGGCCAGCACATGCCGCAGATCGTCCGCGAGAAGCTGGACTCCATCGAGGACAACCTCGAGTTCGTCAAGAAGACCATGGCCGGCATGACCAAGTCCGAGATCGACATGCCCCTCACGGCGTCCACGACCCTCGACTCCCTGGTCAACTCCGAGTCCGAGTCCGACCTGATCATCGACCCGATGCCCAACCTCTACTTCACCCGCGACCCGTTCGCGGTCGTCGGCGAGGGCGTCAACCTCAACCGCATGTACTCGGTCACCCGCAACCGCGAGACCCTGTACGGCAAGTACATCTTCAAGTACCACCCCGACTACAAGGACGTCTCGCTGTACTTCCGCCGCGACTGCCAGTTCCACACCGAGGGCGGCGACGTGCTGAACATCAACGAGAAGACCCTCGCCGTCGGCATCTCCCAGCGCACCCAGGCCGCCGCGATCGACGTCATGGCCCAGAACATCTTCTGGAACTCCGACTCCAAGGTCGAGCGCATCCTGGCCTTCGACATCCCGGTCTCGCGCGCCTTCATGCACCTCGACACGGTCTTCACCCAGATCGACGTCGATAAGTTCACGATCCACCCCGCCATCATGGGCACCCTGCGCGTCTACGAGCTGACCGCCGGCAAGAACCCGGGCGACGTGAACATCCGCCTGATCGAGGACACCCTCGAGCACGTCCTGGAGGACGCCACCGGCGTCGACCAGGTCAAGCTGATCCCCTGCGGCGGCGGCGACCCGATCGCGGCCTCCCGCGAGCAGTGGAACGACGGCTCCAACACCCTGTGCGTCGAGCCCGGCAAGATCTGCGTCTACGCCCGCAACACCGTCACCAACGACGTGCTGTACAAGGAGGGCCTGGACCTTCTCGTCGTGCCCTCCGCCGAGCTCTCCCGCGGCCGCGGCGGCCCGCGCTGCATGAGCATGCCCTTCTGGCGCGAGGACCTCTAAGTCTTTCCGTTTCCGGTGCGGTCCCCCTACAACCGCACCGGTTTCGCCCGTCAAACGGGCAGCACTGATACTTACGTAATTCATTTCATCGAAAGGAAACGAACCATGGGTGTTAACCTCTCCGGCCGTAGCTTCCTCAAGCTTCTCGACCTCACCACCGAGGAGATCGAGTACCTGCTCAAGCTCTCCAAGAACTTCAAGGACATGAAGCGCGCTGGCGTTCCGCACCGCTATCTCGAGGGCAAGAACATCGTTCTGCTCTTCCAGAAGACCTCTACTCGTACCCGCTGCGCCTTCGAGGTCGGCGGCATGGATCTGGGCATGGGCGTCACCTACCTCGATCCGGGTTCGTCGCAGATGGGCAAGAAGGAGTCCATCGAGGACACCGCCCGCGTTCTCGGCCGCATGTATGACGGCATCGAGTTCCGCGGCTTTGCCCAGGACGATGTCGAGGAGCTCGCTGCTAAGTCCGGCGTGCCCGTGTGGAACGGTCTGACCACTGAGTGGCATCCCACTCAGATGCTCGCCGACATCCTGACCGTCCAGGAGAACTTCAACTACGACATCAAGGGCAAGACCCTCGTCTTCATGGGCGACTGCAAGAACAACGTTGCTCGCTCCCTCATGGTTGTCTGCTCCAAGCTCGGCATGAATTTCGTGGCCTGCGGCCCCGAGGAGTGCATGCCTGCTGACGACGTCATCGAGGCCTGCAAGCCCATCGCCGAGGCTAATGGCTGCACCATCAAGCTGACCACCGACGTCAAGGACGGCGTCACCGGTGCCGACGTTATCTACACCGACGTGTGGGTCTCCATGGGCGAGCCTGACGAGGTCTGGGCCGAGCGCATCGCTCAGCTCACTCCGTATCGTGTCACCTCCGAGGTCATGGCTATGGCCAACCCGGGTGCCATCTTCCTGCACTGCCTGCCCAGCTTCCACGACACCAACACCACGATTGGCGCCGAGAAGTGCGAACAGTTCGGCATCACTGAGCAGGAGGTCACCGACGAGGTCTTCGAGAGCCCCGCTTCCAAGGTCTTCGACGAGGCCGAGAACCGCATGCACACCATCAAGGCTGTCATGTACGCCACGCTCAAGTAAGAGCATCTAGCATCTCGCTCGGGGTGTATTGCTGCACACCCCGAGCGGCTTTGTCTGGTAAATATCTCGCGTCGGGCGGTGGGCACGGCACGGAAGATCCGCTTCGCGCGAGAAAGTTAAATGATTTATGAAGGGGGGATGAGAACCATGACTGAGACCGCTAAGAAAAAGCGCGGTATGCCTTCATCGTTCACCATTCTTCTAGCTCTGCTGGCAATTGTTGCAGTGATTACCGTTATCGTCTCCGGCACGTCCGGCGGCGCGGTTACTGCAGCCCGCCTGAGCGATTTCTGCACTGCCCCGATCCTGGGCTTCGCTGACGCCCTGCCCGTCTGCCTCTTCGTTATGATCCTGGGCGGCTTCCTCGGCATGATGACCGAGACCGGCGCTCTGGACAACGGCATTGCCGTTCTGGTGCAGAAGCTTAAGGGCAACGAGATCATGCTCATTCCTGTCCTTATGCTCATCTTCTCCCTCGGTGGTACCACCTATGGTATGTGCGAGGAGACCGTTCCCTTCTACGCCCTGCTCGCCGCTACCATGATGGCCGCTGGCTTCGACCCCATGGTCGGTGCCGCCACCGTCCTGCTCGGCGCTGGCTGTGGCTGCCTGGGCTCCACGGTTAATCCGTTCGCCGTCGGCGCTGCCGTCGACGCTCTGACCGGCGTTGGCATTGAGGTCAACCAGTCCATCATCATCGGCCTCGGTGCCGTCCTGTGGATTGTCACTACCGCTATGTCCATCGTCTTCGTGATGAACTATGCCAAGAAGGTCAAGGCTGACAAGGGTTCCACCATCCTGTCGATGCAGGAGCTCAAGGACGCCGAAGAGGCTCACGGCAAGGCTGCTTCCGAGGTCCACAAGGAGGTCAAGCTCACCGGCCGTCAGAAGGGTGTTCTGATCGCCTTCGCCTTCACCTTCGTCGTTATGATCGTCGGCTTCATTCCGCTGGCCGACCTCAACGAGGGCGTCGCCAACTTCTTCGACGCTGGCGCTGTCTACGACGCCGACGGTAACGCCGTCGTCCAGGGCTGGTCTGCCCTGATCACCGGCCTGCCCATTGGCCAGTGGTACTTCGACGAGGCTTCCACCTGGTTCTTCCTCATGGCCGTCCTGATCGGTATCATCGGTGGCCTGTCCGAGAAGCAGATCGTCAACACCTTCATCACCGGCGCTGCCGACATGATGTCCGTTGTTCTCGTCATCGCCCTCGCCCGTGGCATCTCCGTCCTCATGGCTAACACCGGCCTCGACGTCTTCGTCCTCGACGCTGCCGCCAATGCCCTGGCTGGCCTGTCCGGCGTGATCTTCGCTCCCATGAGCTTCCTGGTCTACTTCGGCCTGTCCTTCCTGATCCCCTCGACCTCCGGTATGGCCACCGTCTCCATGCCCATCATGGGACCGCTGGCTGTTAAGCTCGGCTTCTCGCCCGAGGTCATGGTCATGATCTTCTCCGCCGCCATCGGTGTCGTGAACCTGTTCACCCCGACCTCCGGCGCCATCATGGGCGGTCTCGCCCTGGCCAAGATCGAGTGGACGACCTGGCTCAAGTTTGCCCTTAAGCTCATCGTCGCGCTCTCCGTCGTCTGCGCCGTCATCCTGACCGTCGCCTGCGTGTTGATCTAAGTACCCAACGGGTACCCCACGGAAACCTTGACGATCCTGTAAAGGATCACCTGGTCATCGTCTATCCGGTGGGGTCAACCCACCGGTAGACTCCTACCTTTAGCCCCCTCCCGTTCCGTGCGCGGGAGGGGGCGCTCTCATGTTGCGCGGTTCTACGAACCGCGCAACCAGTCGACGCTGCGCACCGCCCAGAACGACAATTTGTCATTCAAAAGGCAAGGCATGACCAGAAGGTCTATGCCTTGCCTTTTTCATGCCAACTTGTACGTTCTGGACGTCGCTCGCTGACTTATGCTCAACCTGCGACGTTTCCATTATTGATACAAAGGCCAGGTTTGTTTGAACCAAAAAGGGGAAGTTGCGGTGGAATAGTTCCTGTTTGGCCGTCTTGAGGGGTTAAACGGGAACTATTTCACCGCAACTTATCGATGGCGTGTTTGGTTGGTGCCAGTTGATTGCTTGGGCGTTGGGGAGGGTCTGCTCCGTTATAATCGCCTAGAACATTAATTGGAAACGGGACGGGAGCCATATATGCGCCAGGGTTTCGACAACGCGAAGTATATCGAGCTGCAGGCTGCTCACATTAAGGAGCGCATCTCGCAGTTTGGTGGCAAGCTCTATTTGGAGTTTGGCGGTAAGCTGTTCGATGACTATCATGCGAGCCGCGTGCTGCCGGGTTTTGAACCGGACAGCAAGTTCCGCATGCTCAAGAGCATCGCCGACGATGTCGAGGTTATCATCGCGATCAACGCGAACCACATCGAGAAAAACAAGGCTCGTGGTGACCTCGGTATTACCTATGACGAGGATGTGCTGCGCCTGGTTGACCTGTTTCGCGGCAACGGCTTTGCTGTCGCGGCTGTGGTCATCACCCAGTACGCCGGCCAGCCCGCTGCCGATGTGTTCCGCAACCGCCTGAACGCGCTCGGTATTCCCGCCAAGCTGCACTATCCCATCGAGGGGTATCCGCACGATGTCGATCTGATCGTGTCCGACGATGGCTACGGCAAGAACGAGTTTGTCGAGACCACCCGACCGCTCGTCGTGGTCACTGCCCCCGGTCCTGGCTCGGGCAAGCTTGCCACCTGCCTGTCTCAGCTCTATCACGAGCACAAGCATGGCACGGCCGCCGGCTATGCCAAGTTCGAGACCTTCCCTGTCTGGAATCTTCCTCTGACGCATCCGGTCAATATTGCCTACGAGGCCGCCACGGCTGACCTCGACGACGCCAATATCATCGATTCGTTCCACCTTGAGGCCTACAACAAGACCACGGTCAACTACAACCGCGACGTCGAGGCCTTCCCGGTGGTCCGTGCTCTGATGGAAAAGATCCTGGGCAAGAGCCCCTACCAGAGTCCTACGGACATGGGCGTCAATATGGTCGGCTTTGCCATCACCGATGACGATGCCTGCCGCGACGCTTCCAAGATGGAGATCGTCCGCCGCTACTTTACCGCGGTCGAAAATGTGCGCCGTACCGGCGTGGGCGATGAGCAAGTCGACCGTCTCAAGATTATTATGAAGAAAGCCGGCATCGATAAGAACTACTCACCGGCGCGCTCGGCGGCCCTCACCAGGGAGCAGCTGACGGGTGGTCCCGTGGGTGCCATGGTCATGCCCGATGGCTCCGTGGTGACCGGTAAGACCTCCACGCGCCTGGGCGCCGCAAGTTCGCTCATTATGAACGCCCTCAAGCATGTCTCGGGCGTCGACCTTGAGCTCGAGGTCATTAGCGATGAAGCGATCGAGCCCATCAGCAAGCTCAAGACGCATTTCCTGGGCAGCAAAAACCCGCGCCTCCACACCGACGAGACGCTTATGGCGCTGTCGATCACCTCGGCCACGAGTGAGACGGCCGCTCGCGTCCTTTCGGGCCTGGAGCAGCTGCGCGGCTGCGATGCCTTCTTTAGCGTGATTATCTCGCCGACGGACGAGACGGTACTGCGCAAACTAGGTATCAACGTGTGCTGCGAGCCCAAGTTTGAGCGCCGCGGTTTCTTCCATCGCTAAGTTTGAAGCACCGCGGTAATTGCATTGCATTTTGGCCGTATCGGGTTAGCGCCCGGTACGGCTTTTTGATCAATAAAGCGCCTATTTCGGCGAAAAATAGCTGTTTACCTGCCTAGAAACAATTTGAGCGGTATACAATAACCATAACTGTTTCATCCTTAGCGGGATGCCGCATGATGGATATTACCTGCCATCGTGAGGTGTGTCGGTCGCGCACGGCGCGTTAGATGCTCGTGCTCGGTTTGAGGAGGCTGCTATGGCGGGCAAGGGTCGTGCGAGTGTCAACGATATGAAGCGTGTCGAGGTGCTGGTGTTGATGGAGATCGACCGGCAAACCGAAGACAATGGCGGGCCGTATGGTTTCTCGCGCAAAACGCTTGCCGAGCGCGTGGGGGTTTCGCCGTATCGTGCCCGCGCCGCAATCGATCGCTTGGATTCCGAAGGCATGATTGATGTCGTCTCGCGTTATAGCGACGACGGCGGTCAGCTTGCAAATGGCATTTGCCTCACCGAACATGGCAAGTGGTATCTTGAGGGCGTCCGTACCGGCATGCTCGTTCAAGAAATGCTCGAGGACGAGGTTGCTGATCGATAGCAGCATGTAACCCTTGCCATAGCGACGCCGCCTGGGAAACCGGGCGGCGTTTTGTTTCAAGATTGAGAAATGCAATCGCACGCGAGAAAAATTGCGAACGGTCCGCGGCGCGAGTATTACAATGAAGACCCGTAAGATGTGGATAAACAACTTCTACGGGAAGCGCAGGTAACTCAATATGACCAAGCATGTGTTCGTAACCGGTGGCGTGGTTTCGTCCCTGGGCAAGGGTATCACCGCGGCCTCGCTGGGCCGTCTGCTCAAGTCGCGTGGCTACAAAGTAACGATGCAGAAGGCCGACCCGTATCTGAACGTCGACCCCGGTACCATGAGCCCGTTCCAGCATGGTGAGGTCTTCGTTACCGAGGATGGTTACGAGTCCGACCTGGACCTGGGTCATTACGAGCGCTTTATTGATGAGAACCTGACCCGCGATTCCAACTTTACGACCGGTGCCATCTACAAAAGCCTAATCGCCCGCGAGCGTCGCGGCGACTTTTTGGGCGGTACCGTGCAGGTGATTCCCCACGTCACCAATGCCATTAAGGACAAGTTCCGCCGCATCGAGGAGCAGACCGGCTCCGATGTAGTCATCACCGAGCTGGGCGGCACGATTGGCGACATCGAGTCCCAGCCGTTTGTCGAGGCCATCCGTCAGTACCGCAAGGAGACCGGCCCCGAGAACGTCTGCTACATCCACGTGTCGCTCGTTCCCTATATCGCCGCCGCCCACGAGGTCAAGACCAAGCCCACACAGCATTCCGTCAAGGAGCTCCGCAGCTTTGGCATCCAGCCCGATATTATCGTGCTGCGCTCCGACCACCATATCGATGACGCTATCCGCGGAAAGATCGCAAGCTTCTGCGACGTCGACACCGATTGCGTCTTTACCAACGAGGACTGCGCGAGCATTTACGATGTTCCGCAGCTGCTTGCCGAGCAGGACTTTGACCTGCGCATTTGCGAGCGCCTGGGTCTGGACCCGCGTGAGCGCGACATGAGCGAGTGGAACGAGTTCCTGCGCAAACAGAATCACGCCAACCATCACGCCGACAAGGTGAAGATCGCCGTCGTGGGCAAGTACACGCAGCTGCCCGATGCGTACCTGTCGGTTATCGAGGCCCTGCACCATGCGGGCGTCTTCTACGATCGCCATGTGGACGTCCAGCTGGTCGACGGCGAGAGCCTCGACGAGCAGAATGTCTCCGAGGTTCTGGGCGACGCCTCGGGCATCCTGGTCCCCGGCGGCTTTGGCAAGCGCGCCCTGGAGGGCAAGATCCTCGCGGCCGAGTTTGCCCGTGAGCACAAGATTCCGTATCTGGGCATTTGCCTGGGTATGCAGGTGGCCGTGTGCGAATTTGCGCGCAATGTCGTCGGCCTTGCCGGCGCCAGCTCCTCTGAGTTCGATCCGGATGGCCCGTATAGTGTCATCGATCTGATGAGCTCGCAGGAGGACGTGACCGAGAAGGGCGGCACCATGCGCCTGGGCGCCTATCCGTGCAAGCTCGCCGCCGATACCCTTGCTCGCGAGGCATATGGCGAGGAGCTCGTCTACGAGCGTCACCGTCACCGCTTTGAGTTCAACAACGCCTTCCGTGACCAGCTCGAGGACGCCGGTTTGGTTATCTCGGGTCTGTCGCCCGACGAGCGCCTGGTCGAGATGGTCGAGCTGCCGCGCGACGTGCATCCGTGGTATGTGGCAACCCAGGCTCATCCCGAGTTCAAGAGCCGCCCGACCAACCCGCAGCCGCTGTTCCGCGAGTTCGTGCGCGCTTCGATCGGCCAGCACGAGGGTGTCGACCGTCTGCAGGTGACGCCCATGAACCTCGCTACGGACTAAGGGTGCCGGCGAATAAGGAACATGCCGAAGCTACTCCCTCGTCGCTCGCCGTGGCGGCGGGGGAGTATCTCGATTACCTCGATGTCGAGCGGGGTTTGGCGCGCAACACGATTGCGGCCTATCGCCGTGACCTGACGACGTACTGCGCCTATCTGGAACGGGCGGGTATTGTGTCTTTTGAAGAGGTGACCCGTCAGGTCGTGGAGGGCTTTGTCGCCGACCGTCGCGATGGGGGCTATTCCGATGCCTCGGTGGAGCGTGCGCTTGCGGCCGTGAAGGGCCTGCATGCCTTTTTGGTGCGCGATGGGGCTGTGGCCCAAAATCCAACGGCGGCGTTGCGCCTGCCTAAAAAGGCTGAGCGTTTGCCGGAGTATCTATCGGTGGAGGATGTCTCGGCGCTGCTCGATCAAGACTTCCCCGAGGGCGAGATGGGCTTGCGCGACCATGCCATCTTGGAAGTGCTTTACGGATGCGGTTTGCGTGTGAGCGAGTTGGTGGGACTCGATGTGGGCGATATCCATATCGACGATGGCTTTGTGCTCGTTCGCGGTAAGGGCTCGAAGGAACGCCTGTCCCCGCTGGTGGGAAGCGCGGCGCGAGCTCTGACGCTTTATGTAACTGAGGGGCGTTCTCGCTTGGCGGCCCATGCCCGCGGAACCGAGACCTCGGCGGTCTTTTTAAATAAGAACGGCCGCCGTCTGTCGCGCCAGGGCATCCATGCCATCTGTGAGCGCTACGGGCGCCAGGTGGGACTGGTGGGGCTCCATCCCCATACGCTGCGTCACTCCTTTGCCACCCATATGCTTGCGGGCGGCGCAGACCTCCGTGTGCTACAGGAGATCTTGGGACATGCCGATATATCGACCACGCAGGTCTACACGCATGTCGATCGTACGCAACTGACCGAGGTCTATTTGGCGGCGCACCCGCTGGCACATCGTTAACACATCGCTGACCTGCATATTTATAGATATTTGGGGACGGGCTCCAGATTGCCGCGGCGTGCTTTTGCGCGCGCATGGGCAATCTGGGGCCCGTCCCATTTTTCGCCACTTGGCGTCGCGGTGGTGGGCCGCACGGGCCTTGGGTGGGGGAGTTTGGGGGCGATGTGAACGGCATGTAAAGGGACGTAAAAATCGCCTCAAGGTCAACTTGAAGGTTGAGGTTCGCGGGTGTGGTTCTACAGGTGGCATCCCGCCGTTGCTGCAAACACAACATATTGTGTTTTCGAACATATGCTTGGGGGTGTTTTGCAATATATGGTGAGTGGAGTGGTGGGGCGGGGTGGGGGAAGGGGTGGGGAAAGGTGTTGAAAAATGGGGCGGTTCCCCATATTATTGATGACGTCGACAGGCGGGGTGGTTCCCCGCGTACGTGCCATCTGAGTAACCGAGGGGAGGGCGCACATGGGAATGACTGGTGCATACGAGCGCAATCTCGATGCAAAAGGTCGTCTGTCCCTGCCTGCACCCCTTCGCGAGGAGCTTGGAGAGCACGTTCGCGTGTTCAAAGCCCTGGATGTCGATGCTCTGTACGTGTTCTCTGCCGAGGCCTTCGATAAGTGGGTCGAAGGACTCTTCGCGGGTCGTGAGGGCCACGAGGGTTTTAACCCGCGTGACATTAATGACCAGAAGCTCATGAGGGCGATCAACAAGCGCACCACGTCGATGGACGTGGACAGCGCCGGTCGTATCGGTCTTTCCGAGTCTCTCCGCAAGCAGGCGAACCTCGACCGCGAGGTCACGGTTGTGGGCAACTACGACCACCTTGAGGTTTGGGATCGCGCCGCGGCCGATGAGGACGATGACGATGAGGCCCTGCTGGACCTCTTCTTCTCGTAAGGGCAAGGCACGGGTAACGGATGGAGCGTGGGATCTTGACACAAGAATATCGGCATGAACCTGTCATGCTCGGCGAAGTGCTTGAGTCGCTGCGGCTAAAGAGCGGCTCCGTTGTCTGCGATTGCACCCTTGGCGGTGCCGGCCATTCGGTAAAGATGGCCGCGCAGGTGGGGGAGACGGGCCTTTTGCTCGGCGTCGATCAGGACGACATGGCCCTCGAGGCCGCTGGCGCCCGTCTGGACCGCGAGGTTCCCGGCGTTCCGCACCGGCTGCTGAAGGGCAACTTCGGCGACTTGGACGAGCTGCTTTGCTCGGCCGAGGTGCCCGGGGTCGATGGCTTCCTGTTCGATTTGGGCGTTTCGTCGCCGCAACTCGATATCCCTGGCAGGGGCTTTTCGTATAACGAGGACGCCCCATTGGACATGCGGATGGATCCGGGTAATAACACCTTAAACGCAGCTGAGGTCATCAACACCTATAACGAACACGACCTCGCCCGGATTCTACGCGTCTACGGCGAAGAGAAGTTCGCCTCGCAGATCGCGCGCGAGATCGTGCGCCGCCGCGAGCAAGAACCGATCGAAACCACCGGCCAATTTGTCGAGATCATCAAGGCGGGTATCCCGGCTGCCGCTCGTCGGCATGGTGGACACCCGGCCAAGAAAAGTTTCCAGGCCATTCGCATCGAGGTCAATCACGAGCTCGATGTGCTCGAACGAGGGCTTGATGCCGCCACCAGGTGGCTCAACCCGGGCGGACGTATCTGCGTCATCTCGTATCACTCGCTCGAGGACCGTATCGTAAAGAACCACTTTAAGGAGATGAGCCAGGGGTGCACGTGTCCGCCGGAGATTCCGGTGTGCGTGTGCGGCAACGTGCCGATACTCAAGGTCATCACCCGCAAACCCCTGGTTGCCCAGCCTGATGAGGTTGAGCGCAACCCTCGGGCGAGATCAGCCAAAATCCGCGTGGCGCAGCGTCTGTAGGCGCGACCGCGCGATATTGGACCTCCCGCTCGCACCATAAACGAAGCTTAAACACACTACCAACGTACTCGGGATGGGAGGCGGCATATCATGGGCTACAACACTTCAAGCGCAGCACTCGCCTATGATATGAACGCCATGCCCGCCTATCGTGAGACGCCGCAGGCCCCCGTTGCTCCCCGTGAGCAGCGCACGCCGCGCTTTGATGTCTACACGGGCGCGGGCCGTCAGGCAAACCAGGCGGTAAGCCCGGTTTTCATGAGCGTTCTTAAAACGTTTTGCATCATTGCGGCTATCTTCATGACGATCGGCGTCGCCCGCGTGGCGCTCGCCGGCGTTACGGCCCAGGTGCTCAACAGCAACGCCGAGCTTACCAACACGCTCGAAAAGGCGACCGATGAGAGCTCCGACCTGGAGGTCATGCATTCGGTCTATGGCGCCGACACGCGCATTCGCGACCTTGCGGGCGCTTATGGCATGGTGGAGCCCAGCGAGAGCGTTACACTTGACTTTTCGCAGGATGCAGCCGCGGGCGCCAACGCGACCGCGACCGCTCAGTAGCAAGACGGTAGCTGAGTATGACAAATGACTATCGCCGCGGTTCCGATAGGGGCCGCGGTTCTGGACGTCCCTCGTCGCGGGGACGTTCTGGTTATCAAGGAACGGGTCGGCAATCTTACAACGCCGGGCGGTCCCGTGGCAACGACCCGGCGTCGCGACTTCGCGGCTCGGGCGGCCCTCAAGTGCATAACACCAGGTCGCGCAAGAGTTCGCCGACCGAATGGCTCACAGGCACGCCTCTGCCTCGCCGCAAAGCCGTCATGGGATTCATTGGGCTTGGCTTGGGCTTGGGCGTCTTTCGCCTTGCCGACTATCAGGTTGTCGAAGCCGATAAACTGCGCGAGCGTGCCGATGCGCGCCGCCTGCTTGCGCAGACCCTCTATGCCAAACGCGGCACCATCTACGACCGCAACGGCAACGTGTTGGCGTCGTCGGTCGAATGTCGCAACATCGCCGTGAACCCGCAGCTTGTCGAGGACGTTGACAAGACGGTGTCGGCGCTGGTCAAGGCAACTGGAATCGATAAAAAGACCTGCCGCAAGCTCGTTGAGTCCGATGGAACCTGGGTGTATATCAAGCGCCAGGTGGACGAAGACGATGCTGCGACGCTGGAGAAGAAGAACCTGCCCGGTGTGCTTTTTGAGCAGGCCATGAAGCGCGTATATCCATACGGCAATCTGGCATCGCAGGTGCTGGGTGTAGTGAATGTGGACAACGATGGCTTGACGGGTCTCGAAAAGCAATACAACAAGCTTCTGACCGGCACGAACGGTTCTCTCGTACGCGAGCGCGCGAGGGACGGCAGCTATATCGCGGGCGGTGCCTATAAAAAGGTGGCTGCGGTCGACGGCGTTGATATCGTGACGACGCTCGACGTCAATATCCAGCGTGCGGCCGAGGATGCCCTGGCAGAGGCAGTTGAGAAGACTAAGGCCAAGAACGGCTCGGCGCTGGTCACCGATCCTACGACAGGCGAGATTTTGGCAGCCTGCTCGTACCCGACCTACGACCAGACCGATCTGGAGAATGCCAAGACCGAGGATATGAATCTGCGCCTGGTCACCGACGCCTACGAGCCCGGCTCGGTCTTTAAGACGCTCGTGGCGGGCGCCGGCTTCGACTTGGGCGTCGTGCGATCGAGTACGTCGTTTGAGGTGCCGGCGAGCATCAAGGTGGGCGACGATACCGTCACCGATGCCGACAAGCGCGACTATGCCATGACCATGGATGTGCGCGAGATGATGCGCCGTTCGTCCAACGTGGGCTTTGTCCTGGTGGGGCGCAAGATCGGTGCCGACGACTTTGCCGCCTATGTGGACAAGTGGGGCATCGGTCACAGCTCGGGTGTCGATTTTCCGGGAGAGAGCCTGGGTATCGTCAAGGAGCGTGACCAGTATGACGGCGCCACGCTGGGCTCGATGAGCTTTGGACAGGCACTGTCCGTCTCGCCGATTGAGATCGCACGTGCCGTGGGCGGCATCGCCAACGGCGGCGTGATGATGACACCGCACTTCTATAAGTCCAGCAAAGGCGACGAGAAGGACTGGGGTGAAGGCGAGCGCGCGATTTCGGAGGACGCCGCATCCCAGGTGACATCGTGCATGCAGACGGTCGTGTCCGAGGGAACGGGCGTTGGCGGCGCGGTTGACGGCTATGACGTGGCGGGTAAGACCGGTACGGCCGAACGTGCCGACGAGAACGGCGGCTACCTCAAGGAGAACTACATGTCGTCCTTTATGGGCTTTGCACCGGCACAATCGCCCAAGGTGCTGTGCTATATCACGCTCGACGGAACACCGAGCGGCTCAGATGCCGCTGCGGTGCCGTTCCAGTCCATTATGGCCAACGCGCTCGACGTGCTGGGTATCCCGCACACGAAGTAGGGGGTTACAATCTTTGGGGCGTTGTTTGTTGTCCCATATGAGGGTGTTCACATGCCCTGCACCACGCATGTGCGGCGCTGGGATACAATACGCCGATAGCATTATTAGGTTTACAGGGGAGCTGCAATGATAGAGATCGCCGTCAACAACCTCGCGGCCGCAACAGGGGCCCGAACCGTGACGGGAGAAGCCGATCGGGTATGCCGCGGGTGCGTTATCGACTCGCGCCAGGTCGAGGAAGGGACGATTTTCGTCGCCTTTCCCGGTGAAAACGTCGACGGCAATGATTTTGCTTCCCGTGCCGTCCAGTCGGGTGCCGGCGCCGTCGTGATGACGCGTGAGCCCGAGGCTGAGCTGGTCTCGCTGGCGCAGGACAAGGGGTGCGCCATCCTGCTGACCGATGATCCCGAGGAGTTTCTGCTGCGTTTGGCGCACACGTATCGCCTGGAGCTTGGCTGCCTGGTCGTTGGCATTACCGGTTCCATCGGCAAGACGACGACCAAGGACGTGCTCGCCGCCGTGCTCGCCAAGCGCTATCGTGTCTGGGCCACCAAGGGCAATTTCAATAACCTGATCGGCATGCCGCTCACGGTGCTTTCCGCTCCGGCCGATACCGAGGTCCTGGTGCTCGAGATGGGCATGAACCATTTCCACGAGATTGAGCGCCTGTCCCAGTCCGCCAATCCCAACCTTGCCATCGTAAGCAAGATTGGTACCTCTCACATCGGCATTTTGGGCAGCCGCGAGAACATCGCCCGCGCTAAGGCCGAGATTGTCCAGGGTATGTGCGCCGCCGGCGACTTCTTGCCGCTGCTGGTTTTGGGCGGTGAGGACGACTTTACGCCGTTCATTCGCGATACGTTCGCCCAGCCTGCTGGTATCGATGTGATGCTGGCCGGCGTCTCGGACGATGATGAGGTCCGTGCCCGCGACATTCGTGTTGATGACGAGGGACGTCCGGTCTTTACGCTCGATTTTGGCCAGGGTGAGACGATCGATACCATGCTTGCCATCCCCGGCGTGCAGTCCGTTCCTAATGCCGTTAAGGCCGCCGCGGTTGCCTATCGCTTGGGCGTGACGCCCGAGCAGATCGATGCTGCCTTTAGGGGCCTCACGATCACCGGTCGCCGCCAGGAGATCAAGCGCGCCAAGAGCGGTGCCCGCGTCATCGACGATTCCTATAACGCCAGTGCCGAATCCATGGCTGCTGGCCTCGATCTACTGTGCTCGCTTTCGTGCACGGGGTCTCGCATGGCGATCCTGGGCGAGATGGGCGAGATGGGCGATGAGGCTCCTCGCATGCATGAGCTCGTGGGCGCCTATGCGGCCGCCAAGAAGCTCGACATGCTGGCGTGCGTGGGTGGTGAGCTGGCCCAGCTTATGGCCGATGCCGCGCGCATGATGGGCATGGACGAGGACCGCATCCAGGTGTTCTCCGATTATCAGCAGGTGCTCGACCGCATGGGCGGCGCGCTTGAAAAACATGATGTTGTACTGGTCAAGGGTTCCCGCTTTGTTGAGCTCGACCGCTTTGTGGAAGGTGTGTGCTAGCCCATGTTCGGCAATCCCTCGTATCCAACGTATCAGGCTTTTTTGGGGCTTGGCATCGCCGCTGCCATTGCGCTGCTGCTCATGCCGTGGTGGATCAAGCTGCTGAAGGTCGAGGGTATCGGCCAACAGGTCCGAGCCGACGGCCCCAAGCGTCATTTGATTAAACAGGGTACGCCGACCATGGGCGGCGTCATCATCCTTGTTGCGATTTCGCTGACCTGCCTGCTGATGGGCAAGCTCACCACCGAGCTCGTGCTCGTGCTGCTCGCCACGCTGGCGACCGGCGTGCTGGGCCTGATCGACGACCTGACCTCCGTTACGCATGGGCGCTCGCTCGGTCTGACGCCTCATGCCAAGATGATCGGCCTAACCATTATCTGTGTCACCTTTACGGTACTTGCCGTTAACTGGTGCGGCGTCGCCCCCGAGATTCGTTTTCCCGGCGGCCTGACGATTGACCTTGGCGTGCTTTCGACCACCATCTGCGGCCTTTCGTTCCCGTGGCTCTACATTGTCTTTTGCTGGCTGATGATCGCCGGTCTTTCTAATGCCGTGAACCTGACCGATGGCCTTGACGGTCTTGCTGGCGGCACCTCCATGATTGCCATGCTCGCCATGGCTGCCATGGCGTTTTTGCACGGAGACGTGAACCTGTCCATCTTCTGCACCGCGTGTGCCGGTGCCTGCTTGGGCTTTCTGTGGTTCAACTGCTATCCGGCGAGCATCTTTATGGGCGATACCGGCTCGCTTGCCCTGGGCGCCGCGTTTGCCTGCACGTCCATCATGACCAACACCGAGGTCGTCTCCCTCATCATCGGCGGCCTGTTTATCGTTGAGACCCTGTCGGTCATGATTCAGGTTGTCTACTTCCACTTTACGCACAAGCGCGTCTTCCTTATGGCGCCCATCCATCATCATTTCGAAAAGAAGGGCTGGGCCGAGACCAAGGTCGTCATCCGTTTTTGGATTATCGCTGCGGCCTTTGGTGCCGTTGGCCTTGCTCTGTTCTTCCAGTTGGGATAGTGGTCTTTCATGCCTCTTGCTGATGTCTTTAGCCTGCTCGTTTTGGGTCAGGGCAAATCCGGTCTCGATGTCGCCCGCTGGGCGCTGGCACATCCCGAGCGCGTAAGCGCCGTTACCGTGTATGGCGGCGGCACCTCTGAGCCCAATGACGCCACGCGTGCGCTCGAGGCTGCTGGTGCGTCGTTTGTCTATGGGACCGAACAGGTCGAGGGCGCCTATGACGTATGCGTGACGTGCCCGGGCATCTCGGAGTTCTCGGGCTTCTTTAAGGCCGGGCGCAATCATGCCGCCCAGATTATGGGCGAGCCCGAGTTTGCCTATCGTCTGTCGCCCGATAACTGGATTGCCATCACGGGCACCAACGGCAAGACGACCACCACGTCGCTGACGGATTATCTGCTCAAGGCTGCCGGCGAGGCCAGCGTTGCTGTCGGCAACATCGGCGAGCCGCCGGTCAACGAGATTGACGGCCGAGCCCACAACGAGTGGTTTGTGGCTGAGCTCTCGAGCTATCAGATTGCTACGACCACCGAGCTCCACCCCCGCGTGGCGGTTCTGCTCAACATCACTCCCGACCACTTGGGCTGGCATAAGAGCCATAAGAACTATGCGCTTGCCAAGGTCAAACTGTTTGACAATATGGTCGATGACGATCTGGTGGTTGTCGACGTCGAAGACGCCGGCATTCACGAGTTCGATGAGTACATCTACACGCCGGGTCGTCGCATCTGCAAGGTTGCCTTTGACGAGCCTGAGGGCGAGGATGCCGCCTTTGTGCGCGATGGCAAGATGATCGTGCGTCTGAAAGGCATCGAGACCCCGCTCATCGCTACATCCGAGCTCAAGATCTCGGGCCATCACAATGTTATCAATGCCCTGTGCGCTGCCACGGCTGCCTTGGCGGTCGGTGCCGATGTTGATGGTGTCTGCCGCGGTCTTGCCTCGTTCCAGCCGCTCGAGCACCGCGTGGAGCCGTGTGGCGAGATTGACGGCGTGCGCTACGTCAACGATTCCAAGGCGACTAACACCGATGCGGTCGAGAAGGCGCTGACGGCATTTCCCGATGACGACGTGATCTTGCTGCTCGGCGGCCACGATAAGGGCACGCCGCTCACGGACTTCGCGCGCGTCGTTATGGACAACGTGCGCTCGGTCGTCTGCTTTGGCGATGCGCGCGAGCGCTTCACCGCCGCTATGGACGAGGCCGATGTCGATGGCGATGTGGATATCGCTCAGGCGGATGATCTGCGCGACGCCGTGGACGTTGCCCGTTCGCTTTCGAGTCGTGGTGACGTGATCTTACTTTCTCCTGCCTGCTCTTCGTTCGATGAGTTCTCGGGCTATGAGGAGCGCGGCCGCGTGTTTAAGGACTACGTGGCTCAGCTTGCCGCTACAGCGAAATCACAAATGGAATAGGGGTTGCGGTGAGAGAGGAGAGCCCCCGACAAGGTATGAGGAGGCCCGACTCGGACCGTGCTTCCTCACGTCGCATCACACCGCGTTCCAGCCGCGGCGGGCAGTCGTTTAGCGAACGCTATATTGCCGGCGTTCCCGCCCGTATCATGCGCCCCCGTTTGATATTCATGGCCTGCCTGTTTACCTTGGTATGCTTTGGCCTGCTGATGGTGTACTCGGCGTCTTCGGTCGAGGCGCTGCACGAGAATGGCTCGGCGACGTTTTTTCTGGGTCGACAGGCCGCGTTTGCCGTGGTCGGTGTTCTAGCGCTGATTGCCATCGTGCGCGTTTTGCCGGACAGCTGGTTTGGGGAGGATGTGCTCAGGATCTTCCTTATCGGCATGATAGGGCTACTGCTTCTGGTGTTCTTGGTGGGCAGCGGCAGCCGTGGCGCCACGCGCTGGCTCAACATCGCCGGTATTCAGTTCCAGCCTTCCGAGTTTTTAAAGCCATTTGCCATTGCGTATTCGGCCATCATGCTTGATCGCTTCTTTTCGCCCGGTGGCAACATCAACGAATTCCTTCGCAAGATGGGCATCTACCTGGGCATTTCGCTCTTTCTGATCTTTATCCAGCCCGATTTCGGTACTGTCCTGATCATCCTGTTGACCCTCATGTGCATGGCGTTGTTTGCGGGTCTCGACCCCAGATTTATCATCGGCGTGCTAATCTTCGGCATTCTCGTGATCGTGATTGCGCTTGTCGCAGAGCCGTACCGTATGGTGCGCATTCAGGTTGCCTTGAACCCTTGGGCCGACGAGTATGGTGACGGCTATCAGGCCACGCTTGCCATCATGGCCTTTGCCTCGGGCGGTCTGTTCGGCCGTGGCATCGGCAACTCAACCATGAAGTACTCGTATCTTCCCGAGGCGCACAATGACTACATCCTGGCCATCATTGGCGAGGAAGTCGGTTTTGTCGGAACCGTGCTGTTCTTCTTGGTGTTTGCGATGCTGATCTACTCGGCGTTTCGCATTGCCGAGCAGGCGACCGATCGTCGGGGCGCGCTTATGGCGTCTGGCTCCGCGGTCATTCTCGCGGTGCAGTTTTTGATTAACGCGCTGGGCATCCTCAACGTGTTTCCCATGACGGGCAAACCGTTGCCGTTTATTAGCTACGGCGGTTCGTCGATTATCGTGTCGCTTATGCTCGCCGGTCTGATCCTGCGCGTTTCGTATGAGAGCGCCCGTCGCGATGAGTACGACCGTCGCCGCGAGAGCTTTGCCGTTATGGACGAGAGCACCGCTGGCGTGGCCCATGTGCGCGGTGAACGACCTTCGCGTAGCGGCTTTACCGTTCTTGATGGTTCTCCATCCGAGCCGGCAGCTCGTCCACGCCCGCGAATGGCTCCGCAAGGTCGTCCTCAGCGCCCCAGCCCTCGCAACGCGGGCGGCGGATATAATCGAATCGATTTGAACTCGGACCCGTCGGCGCGTCTGCGCACCGACGACCAGGGACCGCGTGTACGAAGGGACTACCATGACCGATAAGATGACCGTTGCTATCGCAGCCGGCGGCACGGCGGGACATATCAACCCCGCACTCGCCTTGGCCGAGGAGCTGCGTGACCGTGGCCACCACGTTGTATTTGTGGGTCAGTCGCACAAGCTCGAGGGTCGTCTGGTTCCCGAGGCTGGGTTCGATTTTGTGCCGATTACGGTTACGGGCTTCGACCGTTCTCGCCCTTGGACGGCGTTGAGCTCGCTGTGGCGTGTCTATAAGGCGAAGCGCGCGCTCGGTAACCATTTTTCAAAAGCCTGCAAGCCCGATGTCGCCATAGGTTTTGGTGCCTATGTCGAGGTTCCGCTGCTGGGGTGGTGCAAGGGCGCAGGCGTTCCGTATCTGCTGCATGAGCAGAACTCTGTTCCGGGCCTGGCCAACAAGATGATGAACTCCCACGCCGCCCGCGTGTGCATCTCGGTGCCGGCAGCGCGTTCGGTCTTTGAGCGCGAAGGTGACCCTGACCACGTGCTCATGACCGGCAACCCCGTACGTCGCTCGGTAATCGAAGGCGATCGCGCTCGCGGCCGCAAGGCACTTGACGTTCCCGAGGACGCTACGCTGCTGCTCGTCTTTGGCGGTTCACTTGGCGCCCAGCACCTCAACGAGCGCGTGGTTTCGCTCAAAAACGAGCTGCTTTCGCGCAAGAACCTCTATGTGTTGCATTCGACGGGTGCCGACGGCTTTGAGGAGACCGAGCGCGCTTTGGCGCTGACGCCCGAGGAGGCGGAGCGTTACCGCGTCCAGCCTTACATCGACAACATGGGCGATATGCTGGCTGCTGCCGATTTGGTGCTCTCGCGTTCGGGCGCATCGAGCGTGGCCGAGATCGCTGCGCTCGCCGTGCCCTCGGTGCTCGTGCCGTATCCGCATGCGACGGCCGACCACCAAACCACCAATGCCCGTTATCTGGTCGACGCCGGGGCCGGTGTGCTCTGCGCCGATGCCGATATCGACGGTTCTGCCTTTGCCGATGAGCTGCTGCACTTGGTCGATGACGCGGCGGCGCGCGACGCCATGCGTCAGGCGGCACGTGGTCTGGCTCAGGATAGGGCCGCCGCTCTTCTGGCGGATGCGGTAGAGGGTTTGCGTTAGTTAGACGGGATATCGTCGGTCGCCCTCGCGCTGATGCGGTAGGTGCGGTACAGTTAACGGGTTACAGGCAGTGTTTACGCAAGGAGTACACGAGCACATGGCTGATTCCCAGACTGCAACCTCCGCGCCCGAGTTTAAGAGCGCCCACTTTATCGGTATCGGCGGCGCCGGCATGAGCGGCATCGCCCTCGTTCTGCACGAGCGCGGTTATGCCGTTACCGGCTCCGACCTTAAGACGTCACGTTATATCCGCCAGCTTACCCGCGCTGGTGTGAAGGTGCATGTGGGCCATGAGGCCGCCACGATCGACGAGGTCAAGCCCGACGTGGTTGTTGTCTCCACCGCTATTCCGGAGTCCAACCCTGAACTCGTGCGTGCTCGCGAGCTTGGTATTCCCGTGTGGCCCCGTGCCAAGATGCTCTCTGCTTTGGGCCACGGCTACACCACCGTCGCTGTTGCCGGCACGCATGGCAAGACCACCACGTCTTCGATGTGCGCCACCATGCTCGACCGCATGGGTCTGGATCCGAGCTTCTTGATCGGTGGCATCGTCGAGGGCTATGACACGAACGGCAAGAACGGCTCGGGCGACTACTTTGTCGCCGAGGCCGACGAGTCCGACAGCTCCTTCCTGTTCCTGAACCCCAACGTGGTCATTGTGACCAACGTCGAGGCCGACCACCTCGATCACTACTCGGGTATCGAGGAGATCGAGGCAACTTTCGCCAAATTCATGAGCCTGGTGGGCGAGGACGGCACCGTCATCGTCTGCGGTGAGGACTCGCATCTGGTCGAGCTCGCCAAGTCGACGGGCCGTCACGTGCTTTCCTACGGCTTTGCCGAGAGCAACGACATCGTCTGCATGCACCCGGATGTCAAGGGCATCCAGAGCGACTTTATCGTTCGCTTTGAGGACGGCACTGAGCATGCTGTGGAGATCAAGAGCAATCCCGGTCGCCACAACATGCTCAACGCCACGGCGGTACTCACCGTCGCCCATGTCCTGGGCCTTGACATCGACGACGCCGCCAAGGCGCTCTCGAGCTTTGAGGGCGTCCGTCGTCGCTTTACCCACGTAGGCGATATCGATGGCATCACCGTGGTCGATGATTACGGCCATCACCCCACTGAGATCAAGGCGACGCTTGCTGCCGCTTCGTCGCTGGGCTACAAGCACGTCGACGTCGTGTTCCAGCCGCACCGCTATTCGCGTCTGCAGGCCCTTTGCGACGACTTTGCCGATGCATTTGCCAATGCCGATAAACTGCTGCTGATTGATGTGTTCTCGGCTGGCGAGATGCCCATTCCGGGTGTCACCTCTAAGATGCTCGCCGATACCGTGCGCGCCAAGCATCCTGGCAAGGAGGTCGTGTACTGCTCCAGCCGTCTTGAGCTTAATCAGGAGCTCGAGCAGATGGTGGGCGAGGGCGACCTGCTGCTCACTATGGGTGCCGGTGACGTTACGACCGTCGGTCCCGAGTTCATTGAGTATCTGACTGCCAAGAAAGACGCTTAAGTCTAATGGGTCTGTTTAACGCCGTCATGGCGCTCTCGGGCATGATCGACACGGATGTGATCGAGGACGAGCGCCTTGCGCGTCATACGAGCTATCGTATCGGCGGCAAGGCCGACCTCTTTGTGACGTGCCATAGCTATCATGCCCTCCGCCGCGCCGTGGCGGTGCTCGATCGCGAGCAGGTGCCGTGGGTCATCATCGGCAAGGGTTCCAATCTGCTGGTTGCCGATGGCGGTTATCGCGGTGCCGTCATTTCGCTCGGACGTGAGTTTCAGCGCACGGTTGTTGCAGATGACGGTTGTACGCTGACGGTCGGTGCGGGCGTGATGTTTGCGCGCCTGGTCAACGATGCCCTGTCGCGTAGCCTCTCGGGCCTTGAGTTTGCCGTTGGCATCCCTGGCTCGGTCGGCGGTGCGATATCTATGAATGCCGGCACACGGACCGAGTGGATTGGCTCGCTGGTTGAGGATGTCGTAACGTTTGACCCGGCATCCGGTATCAAGCATTATGCGGGGTCCGAGATCACTTGGGGCTACCGCGAATGTAGCCTTCCCCGCAATGAGATCATCCTCGAGTGTGTGCTCAAGCTTAAACCGGCGCCCAAGGCCGACATTCGCGAGCGCATGGAGCGGTACCTGACGAGGCGCAAGCGAACGCAGCCCATGGGTCGCGCGTCCTGCGGGTCGGTCTTTCGCAACCCGCCCGATGCGAGTGTGGGCAAGCTTATCGAGGATTGTGGATTAAAGGGTTTTTCGATTGGCGGCGCAGAAGTTTCGCCCGTTCACGCTAATTTTATCGTTAATAACGGAACCGCCTCGGCCGATGACGTTGCCGCGGTTATCAGACATGTGCACGGAAAGGTGAGGGAGGCGTATGGCATCGAGCTCAGACCGGAAGTTAAATTCCTCGGCTTCTAGAGCATCGAAACCCACCTTCCGCCGCGCCGGAGGGCGTTCCGGCGCGCCTGCCAAACCTCAACGCAATACCGTCGCGCGCTCTAAGTCTGTCGGGCATGCTCGACAGACCAGTCGTCCGGTCGTCGGCTCGCAGCTCGGTAATCGTCCGGCCGCAAAAAAGTCCTCGCGTCCCTCGGTGACGTCAAAGCCTGTTATGGGCGCCAAACCTGCCCGTCCCATGGCAACTCCTAAGCCCTCGACGGGAACTAAAGCGCCGCGTCCAGGTCGCACGCTGGGCGCATCGAAACCGCGCTCGCTGACATCGGTGCCGGCTACCGCCAAGAAGCCTTCGGGTAAAAAAAACGTCAACCCGTTGTCTTCACTTGGGGCGATGGTAAATAAAACATCAGACGCTGCTTCTGTCGTTGCAGGCAAAGGCAAAATCGTGGGCGGCGTTCTGGCCGCCTTGGCCGTGCTCGTCGTCGTTGCCATCGTGGTGATCAACTCTGGATTGTTTACCGCCACTGATATTCAGATTCAAGGCAGCGAGCATGTGACGAAGCACGATGCTATCCAGCTGATCGATTTGCCCGAGGGAACGTCGCTTTTTAACGTCGATCCCGACCAGATTACCGAGGACCTCAAGCAGAATCCGTGGGTCTCGGGCGTGGATGTCCAGCGTCAGTTCCCGCATACGCTCATCATTACGCCGATGGAGCGCAAGGTCATCGCAATTGCCTATATCAGTTCCGATGACCTTGCCTGGGCCATCGGGGATGATGACACCTGGATCGCCCCACTGTCGACGTCGGTCGAAGTGGATGACCAGGGCAACGTCATCACGACAGGGCAGGGCTCAAATACCTTGACCGGAATCGATGCCGCGCTGGCGCTCGCTAAGCACTATGGCGCGGTGTTGTTGACTGATGTCTCGGCGGATGTCGCTCCGGTTTCCGGCCAGGCAGTGAGCTCCAAGGCCGTTAAGGCTGGCTTGGATTATGTGCGTGGTTTTTCGAGCGAGTTCTTGGGACAAGTCAAGGATATTTCCACGCCTTCGGTCGAAGCCATCTCGGCAAACCTCAATAACGGCATTGAGGTGTCGCTGGGCGATTCGAACGATATCGTCAAGAAGGAGCGCGTAGTCACCAAGCTGCTTTCGCAGGTAGAGGGCGTAACGTATATCAATGTGCGCTCTCCGGGTAACTATACATTTAGGAACGCTCCGACCTCGTAGCGCTGGTTGATGCTTTGTTGAGGGGCCATACCACGCCGTTTATCTGGTTTGTTTGGTTTTCACGGTCAATTATTTGACTGATACGTTCATAATGTGCAAACATAATACGGTTTACCTTTGCATTTACTTTCAACCTGAAGGTTAATGTGCGCAGGGGTCGACCCATGCTATGGCTATAACCTTTGTTCGGAGGACCGACATGCACGAGACAGAGATCAACAACTACCTTGCCGTCATTAAGGTGGTCGGCGTCGGCGGCGGCGGTACCAACGCGGTCAATCGAATGATCGAAGAGGGCATCCGCGGCGTCGAGTTTGTTGCCATCAACACCGATGCTCAGGCACTCGCGATCTCTGATGCCGATATCAAGGTGCACATCGGCACCGACCTTACCCGCGGCCTGGGCGCCGGCGCCAACCCCGAGGTTGGCCGCAAGGCTGCCGATGAGTCCCGCGACGACATTGCCGAGGCGCTCGCTGGCGCCGACATGGTGTTCATCACCTGCGGCGAGGGCGGTGGCACCGGTACCGGCGCTGCTCCCATCGTTGCCGATATCGCGATGAACGAGGTCGGTGCGCTGACCGTCGCCGTCGTGACCAAGCCCTTCACCTTCGAGGGCCGCAAGCGCAAGAAGAGCGCCGAGGAGGGCATTAAGACCCTCTCCGATTGCGTCGACACCATGATCGTCATCCCTAACGATAAGCTGCTCGACATCGCCGAGAAGAAGACCACCATGCTCGAGGCCTTCGCGATTGCCGATGGCGTCCTTTCCCAGGGCACCCAGGGCATCACCGACCTCATCACCGTCCCCGGTATCATCAACCTGGACTTCGCCGATGTTAAGACCATCATGAAGCAGGCCGGTACCGCCATGATGGGTATCGGTACCTCTTCTGGGGATACCCGTGCCGTCGACGCTGCCCAGCAGGCCATCTCCAGCCCGCTGCTCGAGAGCTCCATCGATGGCGCCACGCGCGTGCTGCTCTCCATCGCCGGTTCCAAGGACCTGGGCATCCAGGAGATCAGCGACGCCGCCGACGTTGTCGCCAACGCCGTCGACCCCGAGGCCAACATCATCTTCGGTACCGTTGTCGACGAGTCCCTGGGCGACCAGGTGCGTATCACCGTCATCGCTACGGGCTTCTCCGACTCCAACGTCAACCGCCAGGACGAGCTCTTTGCTGCTCAGCAGTCTCAGAGCAAGGCCGCTGCCTCCGCTGAGCCGCAACGCACCGCTCCGGCCACCAGTCCGGCTCAGGCCGCTCCGACCCGCAACGTTGGTGGCACCGAGCTTCCTAACTTCGGCAACGATCAGTTCGAGCTTCCCGACTTCCTGAAGCGCGGTAGCTTCTAAGTCGTTCTTTGCATTGTTGTGCACAGGGGCGTGTCCGTATGGACGCGCCCTTTTTATTTCGACTTTGTAAACTAGAACCTCCAATCTCTTTACGTTCCCTTTACGATTGCCTCCAGCGCAGCAGGTATCCTTTTAGAGAAGTATGACAGCCGTATAAACGCGGGCTGTAGCGGCGATGCCGCGGTACTTGTGTTATTAGGAGGCTTTAGTATGGCAGCACGTGCGGACAACGTTTCGCGTGTCGACCATGATGGAGTTACGTTGGTGGAGGGCGCGACATCCGATGTTCGCTTTGCCTTCACCGAGCGCGCCGGTGGCGTTTCCGAAGATGCGTACTCCTCACTCAACTTGGGCTCGCATGTTGGCGATGACCCCTTTGCTGTTCAAGAAAATCGTCGTCGTGCGCTCGAAGCTATGGGTGCCGCCGAGTGCGAGCACAACCTGCTCGTTCCCAATCAGGTCCATGGTGATCATATCGTTGCGGTGACCTCGAACGGCGCCGATGACCTTGAGGACGTTCGCGAGCAGATTGCCGAGGGCTGTGATGCCATCGTCTGCACGGCGCATAACGTGCCCGTGCTGCTCTGCTTTGCCGACTGCGTTCCCGTGGTGCTGGTGGCCCCTGGCGGATTTGCCGTGGTGCACTCCGGTTGGAAGGGCACGATTGCACGTATTTCCGCCAAGGCGTGCCAGGCGCTTTGCGATGCTGCCGGCTGCGATGCGAGCAACGTTTCCGCCTATATCGGCCCCCATATCTTGGGTGACGAATATGAGGTATCCCAGGAACTCATGGATCGCTTTGCCGCCGAGTTCTCTTGCATCGATGCGAGTGCCTCTCGCATGCTCGATCTTTCCGCTGCCATTCGCGAGGCGCTGGTAGATGTCGGTGTCGACGCGGATAATATCGTGGATACCCAGCTTTCGACTGTGCGTCAGAACGACCGCTTTTATTCCTACCGTAACGAGGACGGCACCAGTGGGCGCCATGCTGCGATCGGCGTGATGCTATGAGAAAGATCGTATCGGTCCTGAGCGCCGCTGTGCTTACGCTTACGCTGTGCGCCTGTTCTTCGGGATCTTCTACCTCTTCCATTACCGTCGCCGGCTCCACGACCTGCCTTCCTATCGCCGAGATTGCGGCCGAGGGCTTTAAGGAGGAGACCGGCATCGACGTGCTCGTTTCCGGTTTGGGTTCTTCCGCTGGCATCGAGGCCGTCAGCGCCGGCACAGCCGATATCGCCAGCTCCTCCCGTGGACTCAATGCCGACGAACAGGATCTGGGCCTGACTCCCATCGTCATTGCCCACGACGGTATCGCGGTCATCGTGAACGACGATAACCCGGTCGATAACCTCTCGACCGAGCAGCTCCGCGATATCTACGCCGGCAAGATTACCAATTGGAAAGAGGTCGGTGGCGAGGACCTGAGGATTCAGGTCATCAACCGAGACGAGGCGTCCGGTACGCGCGAGGCCTTCCGTACCATCGTGATGGATGGCACGCCGTTCGATCGCCGCTCGGCTGTTCTTTCGGGTACGGGCCAGGTGCGCGACGTGGTATCTCGTTCGCGTGGGGCCATCGGCTACATTTCGCTGGGCTTCGTCGATAGCCTCAACGCCAAGACCTCGGTCAAGGCCGTCTCGGTCAATCATGTTGAGGCGTCCGAGAAGACGGTCGCGAGTGGCGGCTATCCCATCTCGCGCGACCTTTACTTCTTTGTGAAGGGTGTGCCTTCGCAGCAGGCGCAGGATTACATCGACTATGTGACGTCCGAAAAGATGGACAAGCAGATTCGCGAGGCGGGCTTTATTCCCGTCACCAACGACGAGAAGGGGAGTGAGTAGCATGGAAGCACAGGAAAACTCCCAGACTGAGCAGAATGTTCAGACGCCCAAGAAGCGCGAGCTGGCGCTCGTATCGCGCAGTACCTATATCAAGGAGAAGGCGCTGCAGTGGATCTTCTTTGCCTGCGCGTTCTTGGCGGTCGTTACCGTCATCCTGATTTTTGTCTTTACCACGTACTCGGCGCTGCCCGTCTTTACTGACATCGGTCTGGCTGACTTCTTTAGCTTTACGTGGGCGCCTTCCGAGGGCCACTACGGCATCTTGTCGCTGCTTGCTGGCTCGGGTCTGGTGACCGTCGGTGCGCTCGCCATGGGCGTGCCGCTGGGCGTGGGTACGGCCGTTTACCTGGTCGAGATTGCCAGCAAGCGCGTGCGCAAGCTCATCAGCCCCGCCGTTGACCTGCTGGCGGGCATACCCTCCATCATCTACGGCTTCTTTGGCATGATCATCATCCGCCCGTTTATCGCACAACTGACCGGCGGCCTTGGTTTTGGTGCGCTGACGGCGTGGTTTGTGCTCGCCATCATGATCGTCCCTACCATCACCACGCTCACCATCGATGCTCTCAATTCCATTCCCATGGGCATTCGCGAGGCATCGTATGCCATGGGCGCCACAAAGTGGCAGACCATCTATAAGGTCGTGCTACCTGCCGCGAAGCTGGGTATCGTTGATGCCATCGTGCTGGGTATGGGCCGTGCCATCGGCGAGACCATGGCCGTGCTCATGGTCGTAGGTAACGCCCCGGTTATTCCCGACAGCATTGCGAGCCCCATCTCGACGCTCACGAGCCAGATTGCGCTCGACATGAGCTATTCCTCGGGTCTGCACCGCTCGGCGCTGTTCGGCATGGGTGTGGTCCTGTTTATCATCTCCGCCACGCTGGTGGGTATCGTTCGTCTGATTTCCAAGAAGAAGAGGGGGTAGGCTATGTCCGATTCCGTTGACACGACGGTCGATACGACCTCGTCGCGCGAGCGCATCAAGCGTGCCCTTTCCCACGGCAAGAAGGGCCGCATCAACAAGGACCTGTCCAACAAGATCATGCTTGGCGTGTTTCGTGCCGCTGCCTACATCACCACGCTGGTGCTGGTCGCTATCATCGCCTACGTGGTCATCAACGGCCTGCCACACATCTCGCTCGACTTTATCTTCGGTTGGCCCCAGGGCGTCAACGCCGAGGGCGGAATTTGGCCCACGATCGTCTCGACCGTCTACGTGACGGCGCTCGCCATGCTTATCTGCACGCCGATCGCTGTGCTGGCAGCCGTCTATCTGGCCGAGTACGCCAAGCAGGGCAAGGTCGTCGAGCTCATTCGCTACGCTGCTGACGCTTTGGCCTCGGTGCCCTCCATCGTTATGGGCCTGTTTGGCTACGCCTTGTTTGTCGAGGCTATGGGCCTGGGCCTTTCGATGGTCTCGGCCGCTCTGGCGCTCGCGCTCTTGATGCTTCCCATCGTCATGCGCACCACCGAAGAAGCCATTCGCGCCGTTCCGCGCTATATCCGTTGGGGCGCGTACGGCCTGGGCGCTACCAAGTGGCAGGTCGTCTCCAAGATCGTGCTTCCTTCGGCCTTTGGCCGCATTGCCACGGGCATCGTCCTTGCCATCGGCCGTGCCATCGGCGAGACCGCCGTGGTGCTCTACACCATGGGCCAGGCCATCAATCTACCTATTTCGCCGCTCGATTCCGGTCGTCCCATGACCGTTCACCTGTACCTGCTTGCCAACGACGGCATCAACATGAACGCAGCCTACGGCACCGCGCTCTTGCTGATGGTGATCATTTTGGCCTTCAACCTGTTTGCGCGCTTCCTGTCGCGCAAGCGTCGCTAGTTAAGGAGTCCCATGTCCGTTTATCAGTCCGCTCCCGCGTTGGAGCAAGCGGCCATTACGGCCAAGGATTTCAACTTTTGGTACGGTGACTTTCATGCGCTGACGGGGCTTGACCTCAACATCGCCAAAAACGCCATCACCTCCTTCATTGGCCCTTCGGGCTGCGGCAAGTCGACGTTTTTGCGCTGCATCAACCGCATGAATGACCTGATTGAGGGCACGCGCGTCGAGGGCACCATGACGCTCGACGGCAACGATATCTATGCCGAGGGTGTCGATCCGGTCGATCTCCGTCGTCGCGTGGGCATGATCTTTCAGCAGCCCAACCCGTTTCCCAAATCCATCTACGAGAATGTCGCCTTTGGCCCTCGTCTGCAGGGCGTGACTAGCAAAAGTGACCTCGATGACATCGTGGAAGAATCGCTCAAGCGCGCCAACCTCTGGAAAGAGGTATCCAATCAGCTCAACAAGGATGGTTTGGCGCTCTCGGGCGGTCAGCAGCAGCGTCTGTGCATCGCGCGCGTGCTTGCGGTGCAACCCGATGTCCTTCTGATGGACGAGCCCTGCTCCGCCATCGACCCCACGTCCGTCTCTAAGGTCGAGGATCTGATGGCCGAGCTGGCGCCCGAGATGACGATCATCATCGTCACGCATTCAATGCAGCAGGCAGCTCGCATTAGCGACTACACCGCATTCTTCTTGCAGGAAGTTGCCGGCGAGCCCGCTACGCTCATCGAGTATGGTCAAACCGACGCGATCTTCACCAGCCCGGTGGACTCGCGGACGGAAGACTATATCACCGGCCGCTTTGGCTGATCGGTGCGACTAGTCCCAAGCCGATCGGATCTGGTCCGGTGTGTATTCACTGTGCGGGCGGCATGACCGCACCCAACTGATTGGAGTGAACCATGCGCAAACTGTTTTCCCGTCAGCTCATCGAGGCCCGTCACGAGATGCTGAGCATCTACGAGGCCGTCGATCTGGCCCTCCACGATGCCGTGAAGGCCTATGTGATCGACGACCGCAAGCTCGCCACCAAGACCAAGAAGCGCACGCTTTCGATTGACGCACGCTGCGCCAACCTGGAGGCCGTCTGCTACAACCTGATTGCCACGCAGTCACCGGTCGCCTCCGACTTCCGCTTGCTGCAGACGATCATCTACGTCGACTTTAACCTGCAGCGCATGACCGATAAGGTTCGCCAGATTTGCCGCGCCACGCGTCATATGATCAAGGCCGACATCTCGCTGCCCAAGGAGCTTGTCGGCACGGTCGAGGCCGAGGCTGAGGCCGTCTACCAGGTGCTGGGCTCTTCGCTTTCTGCGCTCGTCACCAACGACATGTCCATCATCTGCAACTTGGCCGTCGAGGACGAGCCAGTGCACGCCGCCTACGAGAAGTTCTTCCGCACCTTTAACCGCATGGACACGGGCGATTTTATGGACGACGACAGCAACTATGACGACCTGCGCCGCGCCATCATGGTATCGCGCTATCTCGATCGCATCGCCTCGATTTCCATCGATGCCGCCTGCCGTCTGACCTTCCTGTTGACCGGACAGCGTATGACTGCCGGTGATATCGCCTGCACTGATGAGGATGAGCTCGAGAGCATGCGCGTGCCTTCGGGCGAGGGTGTTATCATGAGGCCCGCCGTCGATGCACGCTACGTTGCCAAGGTGCCCGTTAACGAGGTCAGCGAGGGTCTTCGCTACCTGCTCGATCATCTTGAGGATGAGGACGATGGCGAGGACGACGAGGAGTAAGTAACCCCGTTCGTCGAAAGATTGTAAATACCTAAGTGAGCGCGGCCTTGCACATGCGGGGCCGCGCTCTTGCGTTAGCATGGGACTACTTGTTTGGCTGTCAGCGGAGGCGATTGGCAATGGATAACTATTTGGACTTGATGCGCGCTCGCCGCGAGCAGATTCTGGAACGTTTTTATGCGGCGCTCGATCGCGCGGGCCGTCCCCACGACGCCGCGAGCCTCATTGCCGTGTCCAAGACCGTTGGTGTCGATGAGACCGTTGCCGCCATCCAGGCGGGGTATCGCCATTTTGCCGAGAACCGCCCGCAGGAGCTGGTTCGCAAGCTCACGGGTCTGGCGGAGCATCCGGAGCTGCCCGAGGTGCGCTTCGATATGATCGGCAACCTGCAGACCAATAAGATCAATGCGGTGCTGGGCTCAGCCGAGCTGATTCACTCGGTGGGTTCGCTGCATCTGGCGCAGGCGATCTCGAGTCGTGCTGTTCGCAAGATTGAGGCAGGCGAGCTCGTCGGCCCCCAGCGTGTGCTCATTGAGGTCAATGTGAGTGGTGAGGAGTCGAAGGGAGGCTTTTCACCCGATGAGATTCGCGCCGCCGCGGGTGAGCTTGCAGAACTTGAGGGAATTTGCGTACAGGGGCTTATGACTATGGCGCCCCGGGGGAATAAGGATGTGGCACGCCGCACCTTTGCGGGGCTTCGTGAGCTGAGGGATGAGCTGGAGGCGGCGCATCCCGATTTGAACCTGCCTGAGCTTTCCTGCGGCATGAGCGAGGACTTTGAGCCTGCCCTTGAGGAGGGCTCTACGCTCGTTCGCCTGGGCAGGGTAGTATTTAGCCCGGAGTTTGCAGTAAAATAAGGCTCTGAAGTGCGCACTGATTATCGGGGCGCCTGCACTAAACCGCGAGAGGACACAACCATGGGCTTCCTTGACGAGATTAAAAATAAGATGCACCTGGGCGGCCAGCAGGGTTACGACCAGGGTTATGGCCAGGACGACGACTACGGCTACGATGACGGCTATGACGATAGTTATCAGGGCAACGGCTACAGCGGTGCTTCGGGCGAGGGCTTCTACACCCAAGACGAGCCGAGCAACGGCCTGCTTGGCCAGACGCGCCGCGGTGAAGCTGAGTCGGTTGCCGTGTATACGCGCTCCGGTCAGCTGGTCGGCGATGACTCCCGCCATGCCACGACGTATAACCCGCCTTCGCGCTCGCAGGACAGTGTTGCGAGCGGTTATCGTCCCGGTGCCTATGACACGCCGTCGAGCTACGCCGAGAATACCCGCGCCCGTGCCGCCGCTGCACCCGCGCCTGCACCGAGCGATGCCTCGGCCTATGCGAGCAATATCATCAACGCCACGCCGCAGCTGCCGGCCTATGTCCTGCGCCCCGAGAGCTATGACGACGTGGAGACTGTGGTGCGCCGCGTTCGCACCAAGCAGCCTGTCGCACTGATTTTTGTGGGCGTACGCACCGAAGTTGCCAAGCGCGTCTTGGACTTCTCTTACGGCTTTGCCTGCGGTCTGGGTGCCACGGTCAAGGAGGTGGGCGACCGCGTGTTCATGGTGCTGCCCGCCGGTTGCGAGGTCAAAGATTCCGATCTCAAGAAGCTTCGTGCCGACGGCTACCTTAAGTAAAGACAAGACGAGGAGATTCCCATCAACATCTACACTATCGTCCAGCTGGTCAACACGCTGTTCAACTTCTATTCCACGCTCATTGTCGTCTACTGCTTTATGACGTGGATTCCCATGAAGCAGGGTGGTTTGCTTCAGGATATTGCTGCGGTGCTTGATAGCGTGTGCGGTCCGTGGCTCAACCTGTTCCGTCGTTTCATCCCGCCGATGGGCGGTATCGATTTTTCGCCGGTCGTTGCGATTATTGCGTTGCAGTTGGTGCAGAGGCTGGTTCTGCAGCTTCTTATAGGTATACTCGTGTAGAACTGTCTTAGTAACTTACGTCGGGCGTGTAGCGCCGAGGCGATGAAAAAGGAGACTTGTTATGGCTATTACCCCTGCAGACATCCAGGCTCAGACTTTCTCTGAGGCCAAGCGTGGCTACGATCCTGCCGAGGTCGACGTCTTCTTGGAGACGCTGTCCTCCGAGGTTGACGCTATGCTCGCTAAGATCGTCGACCTTAAGGGTCGTCTGACTGCTACCGAGCAGCAGCTTGCCGATGCGCAGGCTCAGCTTGCCCAGGCTCAGGATGCCACCGCCCAGGCCGTTCCTGCCGCCCCCGTGGCTGCTCCCGCCCCTGACTTCTCCGCTCAGGAGCGCCAGATTTCCGCTGCCCTGATCGCTGCCCAGCAGACCGCTGAGACCATCGTCAACGATGCCAACGAGAACGCTGAGCGTATCCGCAACGAGGCTGACGCCAAGGCCCGCGAGGTTATCCGCCAGGCTCTGACCGAGAAGCAGGCCGAGCTCGAGGAGATCGATCGTCTCAAGGCTTCCCGTGAGGAGTTCAAGGCAGAGTATCTCAAGCTCATCCAGCACTTCATGGACGATGCCCAGAATTCCTTCCCGGCCGATCTGATGGCTTCCACGCCGGTCGGTTCTGCCGCTTCTCCTGCAGTGACTGTTCCCGCCGAGCCGCTGCCCGTCGCTGACCCGGTTGTCCCCGTGGCCGATCCCTTCGCCCCGATCGACAACTTTGCTGCCGACGACCTGGACTAACATTCGGCCTACAATTTAGTGCCTAGAAAGGACCCGCAGCTTGCGGGTCCTTTTTTATGACTGTGCCGGAGTGCGTAACATAAAAAACCGAGCCCTGCACATAATGGCGCAGAACTCGGCGAACGGGTGAGCGGTCAAGGGTAGGTTTTAAGGCATGTCCCAAAACCTACTTGAGGAGGAAGTCGGAGAGGGGAATGGTACGGGCCTCGCGATGCTCGGGATCGGCGATGTGGTCGGCAGGATATCCACAGACGAGCATGTGATAGGGATAGACGCCCTTGGGCAGATTGAACTGCTCCTGTGCCACCCCAGGCTTAAAATGGCATACCCAGCACGTTCCCAGGCCCTGCTCGGTGGCCTCCATCATCATCTGATCACACACGATGGACGTATCGATTTCACTGGAATTCATCTGATCATACGGGCGCACCCAAGCATCATCGGTAACGCTGCAAATAAGAAAGACAAGCGGAGCCCCAAAGATAGACCCATCACGAGCAAACCGAGGCTGACAAGCAGCAGCCTTCTCCAGAAGCTCAGGCGTATCCAACACCATCACACGGGTTGGATGATTATTACAAGCAGAAGGAGCAATACGCCCAGCCTCAACAATGGCATCCACCACAGCCTGCTCAACAGAACGATTCTCAAACTCGCGACAAGAATACCGACCCCGAGCCAGATCCAAATAAGACATACAAGCCCTCCAACAATTAAAAATCAAACAAACCCAAAGTAACCCAAACAGTACCCAAAGCAGCAATCAGCCAAACGCTCATCAAGGGCCAAAGTGTCCGAACGGATACCAAAGGTCCCTTCAGCCAAACCCCCCCATTGCGCTAAACCTATCAGCCAAAGTTCCAATGGTGGTACATAAGGGAGCGGGCCCGACCACAGATAACCTTTTGAACGACTCTGCTTGCAGCCGGAGTGAAAAAGGTTATCAGTGGTCGGGCCCGCGACCGGTGGGACATGTACCCCCAATTAACTGTTCTTCATGACAATCGAATCCACAACATCGGCCACATTCTCACAGCAGTCAGCGCAGTACTCCAGGAAGGCGTACACGTCACGCCAGGCGATGACCTCGAGCGGGTCCTTGCCGTTAACGTGCAGGTTGCGCATGGCGTTGATATAGAGCTCGTCGGCTTCGGACTCGATGGTGTTGATCTGGATGACGAGTTCGCGCAGGGTCTTGGACTTGCGGTAGTTGGGCAGCTCGACCATCAGGTCTTTCATGGCGCGGCAGGCGTCAGTCACCTTGTGGGCGATGACGATGGCGTCGGGATGGATGCTCTGGATGTTGGTGAAGTAGACGCGCTGCACGACGCCCTCGATGCGGTCGAGCACGGTGTCGAGTGAGCAGCTCATCAGATCCAGATCCTCGCGCTCGAGCGGGGTGATAAAGGCGGTGAGCAAGGCGTCCTCAAGCTCATGGTGCTTCTTGTCGGCCGTATGCTCGATCGCGTGCATCTTGTTGAGCATATCGTGAATCTTTGCGGGATCGAAGTTCTCGAAAATCTTGGTGAGCAGCTCGGCGGCCTGGACGGCAAGGTCGGCGCAGGCGACGTAGTTGTCGAAGTAGAACGAATCGGGTTTCTTTGCCATGGGTGGGTCCTTTCGAGGCGAAGACGGGTGGGCGAGGTAATGCAGTCCGGATGGACGTTCGGTTTGACTAGAGGAACATCATGAACAGCTTGGCCATGACAAAGCTGATGAGTCCGCAGGCGGGGAAGGTGAAGAACCAGGTGAACATCATGTCTTTGACGACGCCGAAGTTGATGGCTGAGAGGCGCTTGACGGCACCGACGCCCATGATGGCGCAGGTCTTGATGTGTGTGGAGGACACGGGGATGCCGGTAAGGGTGGCAAGCAGCAGGTTTGCGGCGCCCGCCAGGTCGGCGGAGAAGCCCTGATACTTTTCGAGCTTGACCATGCTCTGGCCGACGGACTTGATGATGCGCTCGCCGCCCACGCTGGTGCCGATACCCATAGTGGCCGAGCACAGCAGCATAATCCAGATGGGGATGCCTGCATCGCCGACGCTCGTCTGGCCGCTGGCAAAGGCCACGCCTAAAAAGAGCACGCCGATGAACTTCTGTCCATCCTGCGCGCCGTGCATAAAGCTCATGGCCGCAGCGCTCGCGATCTGAGCGTATTTAAAGAAGACATTGGCACGTCGCCTGTTGGCGGCGGCGAAAAGAATCGAGACGAGCTTGCACAGGACCCAGCCCATGACAAAGCCCAGGCCGATGGAGAGCGCCAGACCGTAGATGACCTTCATCCACTCGTGGACGTTGACGCTGCTCGCACCGCCGAGGGCGATGGCGGCACCGGTCAGGCCGGCGATAAGGCTGTGGCTTTGCGAGGTGGGGATGCCAAAACGCGACGCTGTGGCGCCGTAGACGACGATGGAGAACAGCGCCGCGCATAGGCAGGCGAGCGCCATGGTGCTGTTTCCGCCAAAGTCGACGATATGTGAGATGGTGTTGGCGACGCTCGCGTTAAAGTGCGTCATGATGAGCACGCCGAGGAAGTTGAATGCGGCGCTCATGAGAATGGCGGCGCGGGCGGGCATGCAACGCGTAGTGACGCAGGTCGCGATGGCGTTGGGCGCGTCGGTCCATCCATTGACGAAGATGGCGCCCAACGCGAGGATCACGGTGACGGCAAGGACTGGGTTCGACACAATTTGGCCGAGGAAGGTTGAGAACGTTACGTCCATATATGGGCTTTCTCGAAGTTTGCAGACACGTTACAAAAACATGATAAATCGTATCACCTCCTGCGGGTCTCTTTACCGAGTTCTGATGGGAGAAGTGAACTTTTTGGCACTAAAATTGAATATTAGCCCTGTTGACCGCGGGTGTTCTTTTTGCTAACACGCCATGCGGACACGTGCGATTACTACGACACTCCAAAACCACAGTCTGTTCGCTTTACAACATGCAAACATGCGTTCGATAATAGGAGGCATGGAATATCGACAGACAGACGGCAAAACTCGGCGCGTGCACAAGCAGTATGTGGACGTCGTGGCCCGCATCCTCGCGGGCGGACAAGTCGTGCCGGTTACCGTCTGCTGGGTCGACGGTCGCTGCTTTACGATTGACGAGATCGTCTCGTCCACTGGTTTTGGCCTGACGGTCCACGGCGTTCGTACGGCAACCTATAAGGTGCGTTTTGGCGGGCACGCGACCGAGTTGTATCTGGAGGACCAGGCGTGCGGACGGCCGGACGGCTCGCAGGCCCACGTGATGCGTTGGTGGGTCTGGGCGTTTGATCGTACGCTTGAGGGCGAGCGCCGTTGGTAAGGACGCACGGCGTTCGGGTACAATGGCAGGAATCTTGTCATCTGCTGCGCCGTCTTTCACGGCGCTTTGTGAAAGGACGAAGTATGAACGATATCCAGGGCTATCAGAACGGCCCCATCGAGACCGGTGCAAGCCGTGCCAAGGAGATGTCGCCGCGCGCGTACAACCTTGTCATGTCTGCCCTGATTTTCTTGGGCTTTTGCGCCATGGGCGCCGGCGCCTACTTTACGAGCACCATGTCGTTTGCGCGCATGATGATGAGCGGCGCAGCCTTGCCGCTGGTCTTTGGCTCGTTTATTTTGACCATCGTCGGCATGGTCATGATGTCGGCCGCCGCCAGCAAGCAGTCCGTGGGCCTGTCCCTTGTGGGCTACGTAATCTTTGCGAGTACCTTTGGCCTGACCGCGTCGTTTGGCCTTGCCAACTACGACCTGCCCACCATCAACACCGCTTTTATCGCCACGGCCGCCATCACCTTTGTCTTTGGCGCGCTGGGCGTGACCTTCCCCAAGTTTTTCCAGCGCGTATATGGCATCGGTTTTGGCATTCTGCTCGCCACTGTTCTGGTTGAGATCGTGCTGATGTTCATGGGCGTCTCGCAGTCCATCACCGACCTGATCGTGATCGTGGTGTTCGCCGGCTTTATTGGCTACGACACCTATGTTGCCACGACGGTGCCGCCTACGCTGCCCAACGCCGTGCTCATGGCGTCCAATCTGTTCGTTGACATTATCAACGTGTTCCTGCGCATCCTGAACATCCTTGGCCGTCGCGACTAGTGGCGAATTGCGGCGGTGCTTGCCGTGCGGGCAAATCGATGCGAAAGGCGGTCCTTCGGGGCCGTCTTTTTTGTACGCGGCGGGGTATCATGGATGGGAAAAGCCGATAGCGGCAGCGACAGGAAAGGTGGCCACGTATGGCAGACGTCGACAACAGGAACCGTAACCGCAGGTCCAACCGAGCGGGTCAGCCCAATCCCAAGCGCGAGGCCCGTGCCAAGGCCGCCGAGCGTCACGTGTCAACTGTGTCCGAAGCGTGCGCCAAGGATATCGAGCGTTCGCTTGCCGGTGTTCGCGAGTTTGACGGTATGCCTGCCGGCTTTGTCGCGGCGATGAAGGCCAAGGTTCAGACTGCTGTGGCCGCTGAAGAACAGGTTGCCGAGGACGTCGAGGGCGCGGAGGCTGCCGAGACCGAGGCGGCACCCGAGAGCGAGGCAGCGCCCGAGACCGAGGCAGCTCCTGAGCCCGTCGAGGAGCCTGCCGAGGAAATCGCCGAAGCTGAGTCCGCGCCTGCTGAGGAGCCTGCTGCGTCCCTGCCTGAGGTCACCGTGCTCGATGCCTCCGCCACGCAGGCCATCTTGGACAACGGTCGTGGCTATGCGCAGTTCTGCGACATGGCTGTGCTCGCCTTTGCCTCGTTCACCAATCCGGGCGGTGGCTATATTCAGGGTTATCTGGGCCAGGAGGCCACGCTGTGCGCCGATTCGTATCTGTACAACGTTCTCGATAAGCAGCGCAAATGGTACGGCGAGAACCGTCGCCGCAACATCAACTGCGAGCTTTACCGAAACCGTGCGCTGGTGGTGCCTGCGGTGCGCTTCGACCGCAACCACGTGCATGCATACGCCGACGTGATCGTGGCCGCCGCGCCCAACGTTAAGCGCGCCCGCCAGGAGTATCGCGTGAGCGACGATGCTCTGCTGGATGCCCTGCGCGACCGCATTCGCTTTGTGCTTGCCATCTGCGACGAGCTGGGTCGCGAGAAGCTCGTACTGGGCGCTTGGGGCTGCGACAACAACGGCTTGGACGCCGAGGCCGTGGCCGAGCTCTTCCGCAAGGAGCTCGCGTCGGGCGACTTTAAGGTCAAGCAAGTCTTCTTTGCCGTGCCTTCTACGCGCTGGGATGAGGATTTTGCCAAGTTCGAGCACGTGCTGGCAAACTTCCCCGAGCGCAACGAGGAGTCCTATGCCCAGGTTGCCGCTCGCGCTGCGGCAGCTCGCGCCGCCGAGCAGGCCCAGGCTGCTACCGAGGATGATGAGAACGAGGACGATTGGCGCAAGTACCTGTAATCGGTACGTGCTGACAGATGGGTCGAGCCGGCGGGAGGGCTGCTCCCGTCGGCTTTTTACTGAGCGAGGGGCTTACGATGAAAAACGTTCTATGCTTTGGCGACAGCAACACCTATGGTTACGATCCGGCGGGCATGCGCGACGGCACCGCGGTGCGCTATGCGCGGGATGTGCGCTGGTGCGGCGTGGCCCAACGTGACTTAGGCGAGGGCTGGCATGTAATTGAAGAAGGCCTCAACGGCCGCACGACGGTACGCGACGACATGTGCCATCTGGACACCAATCTTAACGGCATCCGCGCGCTACCGATGCTGCTCGAGGCCCATAAGCCACTGGACGCCATTGTGATCATGCTGGGCACCAACGACTGCAAGACGGTCTTTAACGTGACGGCTGCCGATATCGCCCGTGGCGCCATGGCGCTGATTCGCGCCGTCCGCGCGTTTCCGTGGACCGACGCTGCGCCTTGTCCGCGCATTCTGCTGATGGCTCCTATCAAGATCAAGCCGCAGATCGCCGATGTATATATGACCGATTTTGACGAGCGTTCCGTCGAGGCCTCGGAGCATTTTGCTGAATACTATGCGCACGTAGCCGAGCAGTTTGGCTGCGACTTTTTGAATGCAGCGGAGTTTGCCGAGCCGGGCGATATCGACTATCTGCATATGATGCCCGAAAGCCATGAGAGCCTGGGTCACGCCGTGGCGGCCAAGCTCCAAGAGATGCTCGGTGAGTAGCACGGCCCCAAACCACCACAATAGTTCTCCTTGCGACGGCTTGTTTCGTTGGTTTGCTTTGATCTGTAACAGTTGTAAGGCCAAAAACGGGCTAGATGTTACAGATTAAGATTATTTAGGTCGATATCGGTCGTTTGTCTCGATCTGTAACATCTAGGGTCGATTTTGCCGAGTTACTGTTACACATCGAGATTATCTTCTCAGTGGAATTTGGATGTCTCGATTTGTAACGGGTGGGCCGAAAAATGGACTCTAACTGTTACAGATCGAGATGTTTGTGGGAACCACCGCAAGGGTGCCTGTCCCCTTTGCGGTGGTTTTGGACTGCGAATCTTAATACTGCCACATGTGGTTGACGGGGCCGGAGCCTTTGCCCATGTTCAGGCCGGCGGCCAGAGCGCCTGTCAGGTAGGCCTTGCCAGCGTTGACGGCATCGGCAAGATCCATACCCTGGGCCAGCGCGCAGGCAATGGCGGACGAGAGCGTGCAGCCGGTGCCGTGTGTGTTATTGGTATCGATACGCTTGTGGCGGAACCACGTGGTGAGTGGATCTCCCAGATGGTTGCCCTCGTCATCGAGCGGCGCGGGTTCGGCCAGTACATCGTTGGCCTCGTTGACAAGATGCCCACCCTTAACGAGAGATGCGCAACCAAAGCGGCGGGTGAGGAGCATGGCAGCATTTTGCTGCGTGCGCTCGGAGTCGACCTCGTAGTCGAGCAGGGCCATGGCCTCGGGAATATTGGGCGTGATAACCGTCGCCAGCGGGAACAGGCGGCGGGTGAGCGCCTCGGCGGCATCTTCGGCAATCAGCCGCGCGCCCGAGGTGGCGACCATGACGGGGTCGACGACCACGTTCGTTGCGTTCCAGGCGCTCAAGCGGTCGGCGATGACTTCGATAATCTCGACAGAAGAAACCATGCCGATCTTGACGGCGCTCGGGCGGATATCGTCAAAAACGGCGTCAATTTGCGCGGCTACGATATCTGGCGAGATGTCCTGTACGGCGGTGACGCCCAGCGTGTTTTGCGCTGTGATGGCGGTGATGGCCGTCTCGGCATACAGGCGGTGCGCCGTGATGGTCTTGATGTCGGCCTGAATGCCGGCGCCGCCGCTGGAATCGGATCCCGCGATGGACAGGACGGCAGGTACCTTACTACGATCCATGTTCGCTCCCTTGTTCGGTCGGAATCAAATGGGTCTTTAAGCCAGCATTATAAAGATGCCCGGGCCGACTCTATGTCGAACCCGGGCGGGCGATGCAATCTTTACGCAAATGCAAGCAAATGTTCACACGTCAACAATTGACAGGCACCAGCTCGCCGCCAGAGGCGGCCGCGGCGACAGGGTTAGTCCTCTATGCCGAGGTCGATCGTGGTGCCCTCGAAGATCTTGTTGACGGTGCGGACGGCGCACATCTTGCCACACATGGTGCAAGTGCCCTCGGTGGCGGCGGGGGACTCCTCGTAGCGCTTCTTGCCCGTAACCGGGTCGAGCGCGCACTCCCACATGGCGTCCCAGTCAAGCTTGCGGCGTGCCTGGCCCATCTTGTCGTCCATGTCGCGGGCGTGCGGCACCTTTTTGGCGATGTCGGCGGCGTGTGCGGCGATCTTGGTGGCCATGAGGCCGTCGAGCACATCCTGGGCGTTGGGCAGGCATAGGTGCTCTGCCGGTGTCACGTAGCACAGGAAGTCGGCACCGGAGCTGGCGGAGATGGCGCCGCCGATGGCAGCGGTGATGTGGTCGTAACCCACGCCGATATCGGTCACCAGCGGCCCGAGCACATAGAACGGAGCATTGTGGCACAGGCGTTTCTGCAGTTTCATGTTGGCGGCGATCTCGTCGAGCGCCATGTGACCCGGGCCCTCGACCATGACCTGGACGCCGGCGGCCCAAGCGCGCTTGCACAGCTTGCCCAGCTCGATCATCTCAGCGGTCTCGGTGGCGTCGTTGGAGTCGTAGAGGCAGCCCGGGCGGCAGGAGTCGCCGAGCGAAATCGTCACGTCGTACTCGTGGCAAATCTCGAGCAACTCGTCGTAGAACTCATAGAATGGGTTCTCGTTACCGGTGATCTCCATCCAGCCAAACAGCAGTGAGCCGCCACGGCTCACGATGTTCATCAGGCGGCCGGTCTCCTTAAAGGTCTTGGTGACCGACTTGTTTATGCCGCAGTGGATGGTCATAAAGTCCACGCCGTCCTCGGCATGCGCGCGCACGACTTCGAACAGGTCGTCCTTGGTGAGCTTGACCAGCGGCTTTTCCATGTAGCCGATGGCGTCGTACATGGGGACGGTGCCTACCATGAGCGGCGTCTCGTCGATGAGCTGCTGGCGGAACTGGCGTGTCTTGCCCGAGTTGGAGAGGTCCATGATGGCGTCGGCGCCAAAGTCCTCGGCGATCTTGACCTTCTTCCATTCCTCGGCGGCATCGGCCTTGTCGCCCGAGATGCCCAGGTTCACGTTGACCTTGGTGGACAGGCCCTCACCGACGCCAAAGGCGCGCATGCCCTTTTTGATGTGCACGATGTTGGCGGGAATGGCGATGCGGCCGTCGGCCACGCGCTCGCGGATGTACTCGGGGTCGCGATGCTCGCGCTCGGCGACCTCCTTCATCTGCGGTGTGATCTGCCCGGCGCGGGCGAAGTCGATTTGCGTGACGAGCTTGGGCTCGGTCTGTGTGCTCATTGGCACGGCTCCCTTCGTTGGCATTACCCATATCAGGTTTGCGGGTCAGGGCGGGCGCGCCCAGTCTCAGCCTGCCGTCTTGTCCTGCAAGCTCCCCGTTTATGTAATGGGCTCAAGTATAGCTCGAATGGGTACGATTGGCCTAACGAGCGTGCCTGTGGGGAGGCGTACATGGAAGACAAGCATCTATATCGAGAGACGCAATGGGATGTATCGGCCGAGGAAAGCCGTGCGCACCATGGGTTGGTCGCGATTGGTTTTGCGGTGCTTGCCGTGCTGGTGATTGCCTTTTGTATTTGGACGTTCGGCGGTCGTGGCGGCGCCGCCTGGGAGTTTGAAGCCGACGAGGGCCTGCCGATTATGACCATGAAAGTTTCTGGTGGCAACACGGTTGCCGCACCCGGCGACTATTGGTATCCGTGCGACGAGTTTGTGCAGCTGCAGCTGAGCGGCGGGTCTATTCCTGGCGAGGAAATCGAACGCGTGACGTTTGATGCGGCAATCAAAACACTCACGGTGAAGCTCAAAGATCAAGGGGGCGTGCCCACGACCATGGATATCGCTCTGACGGAGTGGCGTCTGGAACCTCCGTCGGGCGTTACGGTATCCGACGTAGAGCACGTTGAGATTACCTACCAAGATGGCTCGACGAGCGAGATTGCAAAGGCCGATGGCTTGGCGGAGTAATGGGGTGTTTGGAAACGGCGGGCCTATTGTGCCTGCGCGTTCATGAAAACCAGGGTGTTTTTGTCTGAAAGCTCGGGGATGTGCCGATAGCCGATATTGAATGCGGTAAGTTCGCTTGCATCCTCGAGCTTGTTTTCTGCCATCCACCGCACCATGGAGCCGCGCGCCTTTTTGCTGGCGGTCGACCGTTGGATGGGCTTCCCGTTGCGGATACCCTCGCCAAAGAGGCACGTGACGGCTGTGGCGTCGCCCGCGAGGTGGGGCAGAACGGCTTTGGCATACTCTACGCTGGCGAGGTTGACGATCGTGGTGTTTGAACCTGCCGGGGCGATAACCCGCGCGAGCTTGTCGCTCCAAAACGCGTAGAGGTCTCGGGCATCGTCAACGGCGAGCTTCGCACCCATCTCCAGCCGATACGGTTCGACGGCATGAAAGGGGCGTACGCATCCGTAAAGGCCCGAGAGGATCCACAGATGGTCTTGCAGCCATGCGAGCTGCGCGGCATCCATCACCTCGGGTGCCATGCTCTGGTATTGAATGCCGTGATAGGACATGACGGCGGGGGAGGTATTGCGGGCGATATCGGGATTGTCGAGGTCGCCGTTTTCCAAGATGGGCTCGAACTCATGCAGGGTGTTGAGGCAAGGCCCCAGCAGTTTGTCACTCACGTTCCATAGCGCCTGCAGGCCGCCGCTGCCTTCATTTCGCTCAATATCTAGCAACGCGCGATGCAGTCGAGCCGTCTCGCGCGCAAAGGGCGGAATGCCCAGGACTTCAAAAGCATCTTGGGCCGAGCGCATCTGCTTGGCGGGCGAAATGATGACCTGCAGCATGGACTCTCCTCTGTCAAAAAGGAAGTTGCGGTGGAATACGGTCTGTTTTGGCCGTTTATAGGCCAGTTTAGTCCGTATTTCACCGCAAGTTATGAAGGGCTGGTTAGGCGCGCTCGAGGAAGGCCTTGTAGCCGCGGTAGGCCTCGTAGATATCGGCCTTGTTGGCGACCTCCCATAGGGCGTGCATGGACAGAACGGCAACGCCGGAGTCGATGACATTCATGCCGTACTTGGCCATGATGTAGGCGATGGTGCCGCCGCCACCTGCGTTGACGCGGCCGAGCTCACAGGTCTGGAAATCCACGCCTGCCTTGTCCATGATGTCGCGGACGAGGGCCACATACTCGGCATCGGCGTCGTTGGAGCCGCCCTTGCCGCGGCTGCCCGTGTACTTGTTAAAGCACAGGCCGCGACCCATAAAGGCGGCGTTCTTGGTCTCGAACTTGGCGGCATAGCCCGGGTCGAAGCCGGCGGACACGTCAGAGGAGAGCATGCGGCTGCGGGCGAGCGCGCGGCGCAGGGCCAGCGGGCTACCCTCGCCGGCGAGCGTCATGATCTCGGCGACGGTGTTCTCGAAGAAGCGGCTCGTCATGCCGGTGGCACCCACGGAACCGATCTCCTCTTTGTCGACGATGAGCGTGATGCTCGTGCGCTCGACATTGGCCACATTGATCTGGGCGAGCATGGAGGGGTAAGCGCAGACGCGGTCGTCGTGACCATAGCCCAGAATCATGGAACGGTCGAGGCCCATGTCGCGGGCGGGGCCGGCGGGCACGACCTCGATCTCGGCGGAGAGGAAGTCCTCCTCCTCGACGCCGTACTGCTCCTTGAGGATGTCCAGGAACATCTGCTTGACGGGCTCCTTGGGGGCGTCCTTGTCGTCCTCATCGAACTTGACGGGACGGCCGCCCACGATCACGTCGAGAATCTCGGCATCGACGGCGTCCTTGGCAGGTTTGGACATCTGCTCGCTCGAGAGGTGGATCAGCAGGTCGGAGATGGTAAAGACCGGGTCGTCCGCCTTGTCGCCGATATTGATGTCGACGGTGGTACCGTCCTTTTTGCAGATGACGCCCACGAGTGCGAGCGGGGAGGCCACCCAGTGGTAGCTCTTGACGCCACCGTAGTAGTGCGTGTCGAGGTAGGCCATGTCGCCGGCCTCGAAGGCGGGGTTCTGCTTAAGGTCTAGGCGCGGCGAGTCCACGTGGGCGCCCAGGATGTTAAAGCCCTGCTCGAGCGGGGCGTTGCCCAGGTTGACGAGCATGAGGTCCTTGCCGTGATTGGCGGCGTACACCTTGTCGCCTGCCTTGAGCTCGCGGCCTTCGGCGATCACGGTCTCCAGGTCGACGTATCCCGCCTCCTCGGCCATCTTGATGCCGGTCTTGACGCACAGGCGCTCGGTCTTGTTCTCGCTCAAAAACTGCTTATAGCCGCGGCAAAGCTCCTCGAGCTCCTCGACTTGCTGTGGCGTGTACTTTTTCCATGCGCAGGGACGCTCCATGACGCAGGCTCCTTTCGGATCGATCGTGCTGGTTGATGTACCGTGAGCCATCGTATCACGCGCGGGCTCACGGTGGCGGGGGAGCTTGATGTGAGGTGGCCGCGGGGCGGGGAGCGTGTAAACTGGAGTGAGCAAACCGTGCCCAGCCCAAAGCGAGGTATTTAATATGTCTGACAAGCGCCGCACTTTTGCCGTTATCGACGGCAACTCGCTCATGCACCGCGCCTTTCACGCCGTGCCGCCGACCATGAACGCGCCGGACGGTCGCCCCACCAACGCGATCTTCGGCTTTCTGAACATGTTTCTTAAGATGATCGATGCCTTTAACCCCGACGGTGTGGTCGTGGCGTTTGATAAGGGCAAGCCGCGCGTGCGCATGGAGATGCTGCCGCAGTATAAGGCGCAGCGCCCGCCCATGGACCCCGACCTGCACGCGCAGTTCCCTATGATCAAGGAGCTGCTCACCGCGCTCAACGTGCCGATTCTGCAGTCTGAGGGCTGGGAAGGCGACGATATCCTGGGAACCATGGCGCGCTTGGGCGAGCAGGCCGGCTGCGACATGCTGCTGGTGACCGGCGACCGCGACATGTATCAACTCGTGACCGAGCACGTCAACGTGGTATCGACTCGCAAAGGCCTGTCCGACGTGGCGATTATGACGCCCGAGAGCGTGGATGACCTGTATCACGGCATTACGCCGGCGCTCGTGCCCGATTTTTACGGTCTAAAGGGCGATACGTCGGACAACATTCCGGGTGTACCGGGCATCGGCCCCAAAAAGGCGAGCGCGCTCATTGCGCAGTACGGTAGCCTGGACGAGGTTATCGCACACGCCGACGAGGTCAAGGGCAAGATGGGCGAGAACCTGCGTGCACACATCGACGACGCACTGCTGAGCCGTAAGGTGGCGACCATCCGCACCGATGCGCCCGTTGAGCTCGATTTTGGGGCGACGTCCTTCCCGGCGTTTTCTGCCGATGAGGTTTCCGCGGCACTGGGTACGCTCGGCATTACCGCCATGCAGAACCGTTTCTTGGCGCTGATCGGTGACGAGGGCGGGGCTGCTGCCTCCAGTGTGTTTGAGATACCTGCGATGGTTCGCGCAGCCGCCGGCGATGTTGACGCGCTTAGTGCCGTTGCGGCTGAGGTCTCCCGCGCGATTGATGCCGGCGAGTGGGTCGCCGCCGTGGTGGACGACGATAAGGAAGAGGGCGCGCTCTTTGGACTGACGCGCACGCTGTGGTTGGCGACGTCCAAGGGGCTCTTTGCGCTTGAGGAGGGCGACGGCGGTACCACTGCCGTAGTCGATGGCTTCAACTTCGCCCACGGCGTGATCGCCGGTGTGCTTGCGCGCCTGTTTATGGAGGGCTGCGTGGCGAGCCCGGATATGAAGGCGTTGCTGCATGAGCTTTCGCCCATCGATTCTTCGGAGCCCGAGCTCATGGATCCGCTGGCAGTCGACTCCACGCGCATCTTCGATACCGTGGTCGCTGCCTACCTGCTGGATTCCGATCGCTCCGAGTTCGATGAGGCATATCTTGCCGATACGTATCTGCAGATGGCGCTGCCTGCGGCGCGCGGTACAGAGGATGCCGGTGAGGACGCTCCGGCGCCCGCCGCTCGCACGGCGGCCTTGACGCTGGCGCTGGTCGCACCGCTGCGCGACCGCATGGCCCGCGAGAATGCCGCCAACGTGTTCGATGGCATCGAGATGCCGCTCGTTCCGGTGCTTGCCAAGATGGAGCGCGCGGGCATGCTCGTGGACCCCGATCGCCTGCGCAGTCTGTCCGAGGGTCTGGCGACCCAGATCACCGAGGTCGAGCGCAGTATTCGCGACCTGGCGGGTGACGAGACCTTTAATATTGGCAGTCCTATGCAGCTGTCGCACGTGCTCTTTGATGTGATGGGGCTTCCGACCAAGGGTCTCAAGAAGACTAAGCGCGGCTATTATTCGACCAACGCCAAGGTGCTGAGCGACCTTGCCCGCGACCACGAAATCGTGCGTCTGATCTTGGATTGGCGTGAGAAGTCTAAGATCAAGTCCACCTATCTGGACACCCTGGGCCCGCTGCGCCGTGGTGACGGTCGCGTGCACACCACGTACAACCAGACCATCACGGCAACGGGGCGTCTGTCCTCGAGCGACCCGAACCTGCAGAACATCCCGACGCGCTCGGAGCTGGGTCGTACCGTCAAGACGGCGTTTTCGGCAGGCGAGGGAAGCGTCTTTTTGGCGGTGGACTACTCGCAGATCGAGCTGCGCCTGCTCGCGCATCTTTCGGGTGACGAGCATCTGGTGCGTGCCTTTAACGAGGGCGAGGACTTCCATGCCGAGACAGCCGCGCGCGTATTTGGCGTGCCGGTGTCCGAGGTAACGCCCGACCTGCGCAGCCGCGCCAAGGCCGTGAACTTTGGCATCGTGTACGGTCAGCAGGCCTATGGCCTGTCGCAGTCGCTGCATATTTCGATGGCCGAGGCGCGCGACATGATCGACCGCTACTACGAGGCCTACCCGGGCGTGCGTACGTTCCTCGATAACGTGGTGGCGCGCGCCAAGCAGACGGGCTACGCCGAGACCATGTACGGCCGCAGACGCCATATTCCCGAGCTCAAGGCCAAAAACCCGCAACTCCGCGGCTTTGGCGAGCGCACGGCCATGAACCACCCCATGCAGGGAACCGCCGCCGACATCATCAAGATCGCCATGGCCCGCGTAAGTCGTCGCCTGGAAGAAGAAGGCTTTGCCGCACACATGATCCTGCAAGTGCACGACGAACTGGACTTTGAGTGCCCCATCGACGAAGTCGAGCGCCTAACCACCATGGTCCGCGACGTCATGGAGCACGTAGTGGACCTCCGCGTTCCCCTAATCGCCGAAGCCAGCACCGGCATAACCTGGGCCGACGCTAAATAGGGAAGCATCCACAATTCCAAAGTAACCAAAACCAGAAGGGGGCTCCTTGCCAACAAGGAGCCCCCTTCATTCCAAAAAAATCAGCCAAGTATCTAGACGCCAAGACGCCATCCAGGCGGCAAGCAAGTCACCGCAGGACCTGGCCGGGCGAGGCGGGTAAGTTTTTCGTAGATTCCGCACGAGCCGGAAAGCACTTAATGTGCTTTCCGAGCGAGCCCAGGACCTGACCGAACGAAAAACTTACCCGCCTCGCCCGGCCAGGTCCGACGAGCAACGTTAACGAGCCGCCAGGATGGCGTCGATGAGCGTCAGTACGCCCCCGTCGTTGTTGCTCGGAATGCGCCACTTGGCGTGCGCGTTCATATGCTCCTCGGCGTTGTCCACGATAAAGCTGTGGCCGACGCGCTCCAGCATGGGGATGTCGTTGTAGGTGTCGCCCACGGCGGCGGCATCGGCGATATCGATGCCCAGGTGCTCGCACAGGTGAGCGACGCCGGCGCCCTTGTCGACGCCCAGGTTCATAAAGTCGATCCACTCGCGCCCGGCGTTGGTGACGTAGAGCTTGTCCGAGAACTCGGGGCTATAGGTCTCGCGGAAAGCGGGCTCGGCGTCGTAGCCGGGGAAGAAGACCGAAATCTTGTTGGACTCGAAATCAATGCCCTCAAAGCTGTCGACGTAGTTGATTGTGTTGTAGTAGACGCTGATCTCGTCGTGGTATTGATGGTCGCGGGCAAGCACGTAAAACTCGTCGAAGCAGCACAGGACGGGAACGGCGCGAGGATCCTCCGAGGCACGGCTCAAGACCTGCTGGTACAGCTCCACGTCAATATTACTCTTATAGATATAGTTGCCGCGATAGATGACGCAGGCTCCGTTGTCGGGACAAAAGGCGAGGCGGTTCTTGATGCCCTCGAACATCTCCTCGAGCTTGGGGGCTGGACGTCCGCTAGCGGGGCAGAATACGATGCCGGCTTCGGCGAGCTTGTCCAGGCGCTCGTCGAGGCCTTGCGGCAGCACGCGCTCGTCGGTCAGCAGCGTTTTGTCCATGTCGACGGCGATGAGCTTAATGTTTCCGATATTGGCGTCCGATTCGTAAGTTTGCATAAAAGCGAGCCTTTCGTTTCGAAATTGTTTCAGATGTTATAACCATCAACTCGTAGTCAGGCGTATTTTCGCAGGAACGCAGCGTATTTGCACTGCATTTCACAAACTAATGAAAAAACTTTTCAGAAATTTGAATTTGCCGCTTGTGCAGCGGGCACTTTATCGTAATATAGCGAACATCGAAAACGGAGACGGCAAAATAGCCGCTTACCGAGAAAAAGGTACCGTTTACGATATTTGAATTGCGCCCGGCGATAGGTGAAAGGAGAGGCAGATGCAGTTCGTAAAGATCATCACTACTGCAGACAATGCCATCCGACGCCAGCGCGCAATTTCCCGACGACGATAACAATCGTCTCTGTCCGCATGGGGCGAATTGCCTCAACAGAGTCATTTTGAGGTCGTTGGGTTTTAGCACGACATTGCTGCATGTTTCTAGGGCATGTATGTGCTGATTTTTGCTATTTAACCTGATATTGCACGGTATATGACCTTGAAATGACTTGCAACTGACCGATGTTCTAACTAGCTACCAAGGGCGAAAGGAAACAGCCATGAGCAAGGAAAAAGTCGTTCTCGCATATTCCGGTGGTCTTGATACATCCGTATGTGTCAAGTGGCTCCAGGACGAGAAGAATCTCGATGTCGTTTGTGTCTGCGGCAACGTGGGCCAGGAAGAGACCGGACTGGACGCCAAGAAGCAGAAGGCCCTCGACCTGGGCGTTCTCGATTGCCAGGTGCTCGACCTGCGTGACGAGTTCTCCGATGAGTTCTTGACTAAGGCCATCGCCGCAAACTCCATGTACGAGAACAAGTATCCGCTGCTTTCCGCCCTGTCTCGCCCGCTGCTCGCCAAGAAGCTTGTCGAGGTCGCTCACGAGTTTGGCGCGACCTACGTCGCCCACGGCTGCACCGGCAAGGGTAACGACCAGGTTCGTTTTGAGGCTGCCGTCAAGGCCCTCGACCCCGAGCTCAAGGTTATCGCCCCGGTTCGCGAGTGGGATCTGAAGTGCCGTCCCGACGAGGTCGCCTATGCCCACGCCCACAACGTGCCGGTTCCCGAGGGTGCCAACGACAACCCCTATTCCATCGACGACAACCTGTGGGGTCGTGCTATTGAGTGCGGCCACCTGGAGGATCCCTGGAACGAGCCTCTCGACGACGCCTGGGTTATGACCAAGAATCCCGAGGACACGCCCGACACCCCGACGTATACCGAGATTGAGTTTGAGGCCGGCAAGCCCGTCGCCGTCGACGGCAAGAAGATGAAGCTTTCCGAGATCGTCATCGCCCTCAACAAGATTTCGGGCGACAACGGCTTTGGCCGTCTCGACCTGGTTGAGGATCGTCTGGTGGGCCTCAAGAGCCGCGAATGCTATGAGGTTCCCGGAGCCCTGACGCTCATCACCGCCCACAAGGCACTCGAGGACATCTGCGTCGAGGGCGACTTGCTCAAGACCAAGATCAAGCTCGAGCAGGATTGGGCCACCGCCGTGTATAACGGTCAGTGGTACAGCCCGCTCAAGAACGCGCTCGACGCCTTTATGGCCGACACCCAGAAGTTCGTGACCGGCACCGTCCGTCTGAAGTTCTTTAAGGGCAACTGCCATGTCGTCGGCCGCAAGAGCCCCTTCAGCCTCTACGACTACGGTCTGGCTACCTACGACCGCGACACCACGTTTGACGAGAAGGCCAGCGACGGCTTTATCGAGATCGATACGCTGTCGCTCAAGACGTGGGCCAAGGTCCAGGGTCCCAGCTCTGCTGCCGCTCAGGCTTAAGTCTTCCTTCCCTTGGTATCCGCGCGGCCCATCCGCGTGATACATAACGGGCGCATGGGGTCCCTACCTTTCGTTATGCTTGCTGACACTTCTTAACATCGGTGGCCCCTACGTTCCGCCCGCATATATGATGCCGCGACTGCGGCTGAGTCCGAGCCCCGCCGGGGTTGTCCGGCGGGGCTCCTTCTATCAATTTGGCGGCTCTGCGCCTATATATATGAGGAGTATCCATTATGTTCAATGCTATTGCGCATGCTTTGCTTGCCCTCGCGCCTGAGATCGATGCTGCAAAGGTCGAGGATGTCCCTATGAGCCTGAAGGCCTGGATCGATGGTTCGCAGGGCAACATCCGGAGGGAGACGTTGGGCGCCAAGTGCATGGTGCGTCACTTCTTTGCAAATTAGCTACATGGCCCCGCGCACGGTAGGGAGTGTGTAAAACTAGCGGTTGATAAATCGCTTTAGCGACAGGGCACATTGCTTTGGGCGCTTGTTTTGGTATTTGGAGAAAGGAGACGGTTCCATGGCTCTTTGGGGCGGTCGTTTTGAGGCGGGCGTGGCCGAGGTCACGCAGGAGTTTGGCGCGTCGCTGCCGGTCGACAAACATCTCTATAAGCAGGATATCGCCGGCTCTAAGGCGCATGCCAAGATGCTGGCCGCCCAAGGCATCATCAGTGCCGAGGACGAGCAGGCGATTGCCGAGGGCCTGACCGGAATCGAACAGGATATCGATGCCGGCAACTTCACCTTCGATATCAACGACGAGGACATCCATATGTCCATCGAGAGCGAGCTGACGTGTCGCATCGGCGAGGCCGGTAAGCGCTTGCATACCGGGCGTTCGCGCAACGACCAGGTGGCGACCGATACGCGCCTGGGCGTCAAGGCGCTTGCCAAGGAGCTCATGGAGGCCAATCTTGGGCTGCGTCATGTGCTGGTGGATGCGGCTAAGAAGTACGACAAGGTGATTCTGCCGGGTTACACGCATATGCAGCACGCTCAGCCCGTGCTGCTCTCGCATCATCTGCTGGCGTATTCCTGGATGTTCGCGCGCGACTTTACACGCTTGAAGGCCGCCTTTGATGCCGCCGACAACTGCCCGCTGGGTGCTGCCGCGCTTGCCGGTACGAGCTATCCGCTCGATCGCCAGATGACGGCTGCCGAACTTGGCTTTGCGGGCGTGATTCCTAACTCACTCGATGCTGTTTCCGACCGTGATTTCCTGCTCGATCTGCATTACGCCGGCTCCGTCATGGCCATGCACCTGTCGCGTCTTTCCGAGGAGATCGTGCTGTGGTCGAGCTCCGAATTTGGCTTTATCACGCTTTCCGACTCGTACTCCACCGGCTCGTCCATCATGCCGCAGAAGAAGAATCCCGACTTTGCCGAGCTTATCCGCGGCAAGAGCGGCCGTGTGTATGGCAACCTGGTGCAGCTGCTCGTGACCATGAAGGGCCTGCCGCTTGCTTATAACAAGGACTTGCAGGAGGACAAGGAGGGCGCGCTCGATACCGCCCATACGCTCATGCAGTGCCTGTCGGTTATGGCCGGTATGATTTCGACTTGGACCGTCAACGAGGATGCCATGGCGCGCGAGTGCGGCGTGGGGCACCTTGCCGCCACCGATGTTGCCGATTACCTGGCTAAGCGTGGTCTGCCGTTCCGCGAGGCACATGCCGTGGTGGGCCATCTGGTCCTGATGTGTGAGAAGCGTGGCTGCAATCTTGAGGACCTGCCGTTTGAGGTGTTCCAGGAGGCAAGCCCGCTCTTTGAGCGCGACATTACCGAGGCGCTCGACATCCCGTCGATTGTCGCCGCGCGCACGACCGAGGGCGGCACCGCCCCTGCCGCCGTTGCCGTGCAGCTGCAGCGTGCCAAGGCGCAGCTCGTGGCCGACGAGGGCGTGTTTGGATCGCTGACTAAGGTCGTCGAGATGGGCCACGGGGCAAAGTAGAGGTTTGGCTGAAGCCGTATTGTCCATTTATTGAGGAATCGTTTTTTGCTTTACGGGCGTCTGCTGATGTGGGCGCCCGTATTTTGTTGCTATGGGGGAGGGGCTTGTCGAGAAGTTCTGTAGGACCTTTGGGCAGGTTGTGAAGGGGGTACGTTCGCGGGCGGCAACCGACCGTCTGCTCTGCTCGATGCGGTTGATGGGCAGTCGGATGGTACTCTAATCGGGCTTCGAAACAGAAGTGACACATATGGAACGCTTCAATAAATTGCAACGTTTCAATAAACAGCTTTTTGTTTAACTGCAGCTAAAACTCTGTTACGATGCAGTCCAGGCGGGTGCCGGAATGGGACTTGGGCACGCGCGAACCTACTTGAAAGGCTACTTTTATGGCTATCGAGAAGACCTTCATCATGATTAAGCCCGACGCCGTGCGCGATCGCAAAATCGGCGAGATTGTTGCTCGCATTGAGCGCAGCGGTCTTGTTATCGAGCGCATGGAGATGACCACGCTCGAGCGCGCTACCGTCGAGGAGCACTACGCCCATCTGGCCGACAAGCCCTTCTTTGGCGGTCTCTGCGACTTTATGACGAGCGGTCCGGTCGTCAAGATGGTCGTTTCCGGTCTCTCCGCTGTTGCTAAGATGCGCACCCTCATGGGCGCTACCAACCCGCTTGAGGCTGCTCCTGGTACCATCCGCGGCGACTTTGCCGTCGATGTCAACGCCAACGTGATCCACGGCTCCGACTGCCTGGAGAACGCCGAGATTGAGATCAAGCGCTTCTTTGGCTAAACCAGCTTTGACTCCTTAAAGCTGTTAGCGTGTGGCTTGGGCGCCGCGGAACTCCATCCGCGGCGCCCTTTTATTCCAAAATCTATGCAGGGGCCCGCTCGGTCATGTGTTCCGAGCGGGCCCCTGCTGTTAGCTTGTGGCACTGAATAGTTTAGGCTTCGTCGACGATCTTAAGGCCGCGTGTGTGATCGATCTCGTTGAGGAGGTTAACGCGACGCTCGTGACGACCACCCTCAAACTCGGCGTCGAGCCACTCGTCGACGATCATCTTGGCGAGCTCGGAGCCCACGACGCGGGCGCCAAAGGCGAGCACGTTGGTATTGTTGTGCATGCGAGAGAGCTTGGCGCTGAAGGGCTCGGAGCACACAACGGCGCGTACGCCCTCGACCTTGTTGGCAGCCAGGCTAATCCCGACACCGGTGCCACAGATGAGGATGCCCAGGTCGACGTCGCCGTTGGCAACGGCCTTACCCACCTTGTAGCCGGCGATGGGGTAGTCAAAGCTCTCGGAGGTGTCGGTGCCAAAGTTCACGACCTCGCAGCCGCGCTCCTTCAGGTGCTCGGAAATGATGTTCTTGAGCTCGACGGCGGCGTGGTCGTTACCGATACCGATCTTCATGGATGGTTCCTCTCTGGTCTGTGCGGCGCAAATGCTAAAGGTGTTTACCGCGTTCGACTGCATGATAGCGCGACTTTTGCGTAAACGCTCGGGCGTTTTTTGGTCAAACGCTTTAGCATGCAACAAGACCGGCTTCTCGTGAATGAATGTCGTCAGTTTGCGCTTGAGCGCCGTCTGCCGGAACCATGGTTGCGGTTTTTGATGCATTGTTATCAAATAAAAGAACTAATTATTTTCGAGAGCTCAGTCCGTTATACAAGTAGGAGATACCTATGCCTACCGATTCCCTTCGTGATGCCGCGTTTTGCGATGTTTTGAACCGCGAGCTTGTCTGTGCGCTCGGCTGCACCGAGCCCATTGCCGTTGCCTATGCAGCGGCACTGGCGAGCCAGACGCTCGGTTGCGAGCCCGATCATATGGACGTTGCCTGCTCGGGCAACATCATCAAGAACGTTAAGAGCGTGACCGTGCCCAACTCGGGTGGTATGCACGGTATTGAGGCGGCAGCCGTGCTGGGTGCCGTGGGTGGCGACGCTAAGAGCGCTCTCGAGGTGCTCGAGAGCGTTAACGATGAAGACCGTGCACGCGTGGCCGAGCTCCTCGCCGACGCCGGCTACTGCGATGTGTCGCTTGTCGAGGGTGTGCCCAACCTCTACATCAAGGTGACTGCCACGGCCGGGGGCCATACCGCGGTCGTCGAGATTACCGATCATCACACCAATGTCACGTGCCATACGCTCGACGGTATTCCGGTATGCGGCAAGTCGGCGGGGGAGTGTGCCGCCTGCGCCGAGCGTGTGGTGGCCGAGCGGGCGACGGATAAGGCCGACACGCCCATGTCGATTGAGTCCATCATCGACTTTATTGAGGACGGCGACATTGAGGACGCCCGCGCTGCCGTTGAGCGTCAGATTGAGCTGAATGGCGCGATCAGTGCCGAGGGCCTTGCGCACGCTTGGGGCGCCGAGGTGGGCCGCACGCTGCTGGGTGCTCGTGCCGATGACGTCGCCTGCCGTGCCCGTGCCCGTGCGGCCGCCGGGTCCGACGCCCGCATGAACGGCTGCGCGCTGCCGGTCGCCATTGTGTGCGGCTCGGGCAATCAGGGCATTACCTGCGCATTGCCCGTCATGGAGTATGCCGAGTACCTGCGTTGCGACCACGAGCGCCTGGTGCGCGCCGTGATGCTGTCCGATCTTATCGCCGTGCATATCAAGAGCTATATTGGTGCGCTCTCGGCGTTTTGCGGTGCTATTTGCGCCGCGTGCGGCGCCGGCGCTGCGATTACCTGGCTGTGCGGTGGCACGCGCGAGCAGATTGGCGCGACGGTCTCGAATACGCTCGGTAACGTGGGCGGCATCGTGTGCGACGGCGCCAAGGCGAGCTGTGCCGCCAAGATCTCGGCTGCCGTCGATGCGGCGATTCTGGGCCATGATATGGCCATGCAGGGTCGCGGCTTCCGCGCCGGCGAGGGCCTGATCCAAGATACCGTTGAGCAGACAATCGCCAGCATGGGCTACGTGGGCCGTGTGGGTATGAAGGACACCGACATCGAGATCCTCAACATCATGATCGGCAAAACCCAGGTGTGCTAGTTACGCGGTTTTACCAAACCGCGTAACCAGTCGACGCTGCAAACGCCCCTAAGCGGCAATCTGCCTTTCAATCGTCGGGCATGGCCAGAAGGCCTATGCCCTCCTCTTTCAAGGCACATTGCTCGCTTAGGGGCATTTTCGCTGACTTGTGCTCAACCTGCGGCGATATTTGGTTTGGAGCGAGGGGTCCTACGACAGTTCGTCGGCTACTTGGTGTTCGTAGAAGGCTTCTACTACGGCGTTAAAGTCGCGGGCGAAGTCTTCCATGGTTCCGCGCCAGGTGGCTCGGCCGGGTTTTCCCTGGCCAACATAGGCAGTTTGAATGCCGCAGGCGGGACTGGGGAAGTCGCGCTTGGGATCGTTGCCCACCATAAGGACCTCGTGCGGCTCGAGCCCCATCACCTGAAGCTGCTCTAGATAGTAGGTGGCATCGGGCTTGCAGCGGGTGGTGTTTCCCATGTGCGTGACGAGCTCAAAGGGGGCGTCGGCCAGGTCGCCCCAACCCATGCGGCACTCGATGGCCCCCTGCGGAAAGCTGGGGTTGGTAAAGAGCGCGCAACGTAGCCCTGCATCCTGTACGGCCTGAAGCGCGGCGTGTGCGCCCGGCATGGCGTGGGCGTTGATGACATCGTCGTTCTTGTACGGAAGAACTTCGCGGTCGTAGTAGGTAAACGCCTCGTAGATGAGTGGGTCCGAGAGGCAAATGCCGCACCGGCGCTCAACCTCTTCTTGGTAGAACTCAAGATTGGTGCGATTATCCGTGCCGCTTCGGCGATTGGCGTTGAGGTCGACCAAGATAGTGCCGAGGCGTGCCATCGTGCCACCGTGGCTGCGGCGACCGATATCCGCGAGCATCGACGAGACATCCTTAAAATAGCGAAGGATGAACGCGTTGAGGTTGATGCTGAGAAGCGTTTCGTCCATATCGAAAACGACTGCTTTGAGCACGCGGGCACCTTTCTCGATAAATCGTTCCAGAATCGTTGGCTCCGGATACTTTACCCCAAAGCCAAATGCCTGGCTGGTTATCGTCAAGTTGTGGAGACGTGTGTTCATAAGATTACGAAAAAGTCTCCACACGAGTAAAAAATCGCAGTTCACGCTTGAAATCGAACTCATTTCCCCGTAACCTATACGAACGTGATTGCATAAGCGTCACATTAGTATCTGTCGGCTCCCGAGTGTTCCTAAACGTTGTGTGCTTGTCGCACCCTTCTGTAGGTCCTAGCAATCGGGGCCCCGTAGTTCGAAAGGGGTCCACCTTTGAGTGAGATTCAGAACTCGTCCATTTTCTCTCTTGACGATGTCAACGAGGAGGAGATGAACAACCTCATCGACGGTACGATTACCGACTTTGATGAGGGCGATCTCGTTAACGGCACTGTCGTTAAGATCGAGCATGACGAGGTGCTCGTTGACATCGGATTCAAGTCCGAGGGCGTTATCCCGGTCCGCGAGCTGTCCATCCGCAAGGACGCTAACCCTGCAGACATCGTTGCACTCGGTGATCCCATCGAGGCTCTGGTACTCCAGAAGGAGGACAAGGACGGTCGTCTGGTCCTGTCCAAGAAGCGTGCCGAGTACGAGCGTGCTTGGAACCGCATCGAGGAGAAGTTCAACTCCGGCGAGAACGTCGAGGGCGAGGTTATCGAGGTTGTCAAGGGCGGCCTGATCCTCGACATCGGCCTGCGTGGCTTCCTGCCCGCTTCCCTCGTCGACCTCCGTCGTGTCAAGGACCTCACCTCCTACATGGGCACCCGCATTGAGGCTCGCGTCATCGAGATGGACCGCAACCGCAACAACGTCGTCCTCTCCCGTCGCGTCGTGCTCGAGGAGTCCCGTAAGGCCGAGCGCTCCGAGATCCTGTCCAAGCTCAAGTCTGGTATGCGTCTCCAGGGCACCGTTTCCTCCATCGTCGACTTCGGCGCCTTCGTCGACCTCGGCGGTATCGACGGCCTCATCCACATCTCCGAGCTCTCCTGGAACCACGTCAACCATCCTTCCGAGGTTGTCAAGGTCGGCCAGGAGGTCGAGGTCGAGGTTCTCGACGTCGATCTCAACCGCGAGCGCATCTCCCTGGGTCTCAAGCAGACCACCGAGGATCCGTGGCGCGCACTTGTCAAGAAGTACCCCGTCGGCGCTATCGTCGAGGGCACTGTGACCAAGCTTGTCCCGTTTGGCGCTTTCGTCGACCTGGGCGAGGGCATCGAGGGCCTGGTGCACATCTCCGAGATGGCCAACAAGCACGTCGACCAGCCTTCTCAGGTCACCCACGTGGGCGACAAGGTTCAGGTCAAGGTCATGGAGATCGACCTCGACCGTCGTCGTATCTCTCTGTCCATGAAGTCCGCTGCTGAGACTCTGGGCGTCGAGATCGAGGTTACCCCGCTTCCTTCCGAGAAGAAGGACGAGGAGACCGACGCCGAGTAAATCGGTTTGACGATCACTTGTTTTAAGGGATCCGTCCGCAATGGACGGGTCCCTTTTTGTTTTTACTGCTGAGGTGCGCGATGCTACCCGTGCGATGCTGCCCGTGCTGTCCATAGGCTATTGGGTTGTCGGTTTATGAAAAATGCCGACATCCCGCCTCGGGGAGGAGGCAGGAACACACCGAGTAGACGGAGGGGTGTGGAGCGCGGTCGCGTCTCGACTGACGACGTTGCCCATCGACAGGACCATTGTAGCGCATGGCGGTTCTTGGTTTATCGTGTCGAGCGTTTGCGTTGTGCCATTGCCTGCGGCAACGGTGTGTTACACTCTTGCACTGCTGAGTGGGCCAGACGGTCGCGCGATGTGCTGCTTGCAGTACGCGTGAGGAAAGTCCGGGCTCCAGAGGGCGGGATGCCGGCTAACGGCCGGGCGGAGTGATCCGACGGAAAGCGCCGCAGAAAAGAAGACTCCCACCTGCGCCGCAAGGCGTAAAGGGAAAAGCTGAAACGGTGGTGTAAGAGACCACCAGCGCCGTGGCAACACGGCGGCTTGGCAAGCCCCATCCGGAGCAAGCGCGAATAGGAACGCTATGGGCCGGCCCGGTCCGCGTTCGGGTAGCGTGCGTGGAGCTGCACGGTAACGTGCAGACAAGATAAATGACCGTTCACGACAGAACCCGGCTTATCGGCCCACTCAGCACTTTGTTGACGCTGCGACGGCGTCAGCTGGCCGATTTGGCGCTCATTCGTCGGTCGCCGCCATAAGGCGTGCTCCCTCCTCTTTCGGGCCAAATCGACTCAGCTGACGCCGTCTCGCTGTTTTTATCTGGTCATCGGCAGTCTCATTTCTGTTGCAATCTCGTCTTTCAAGGCACCTTGCTCGCGCTGACGGGTTCTCGCTTTCGTTTACGGAATCATCAGTGTTGCCGTTCTATTTACCGGGATTAACGGTACGGTCTTTGCCGTATTATTGAGGCTGTTTGTTGCTTTGCTTGTTGTTGAGGGGCTTTGTTGGACAGCTATTTTACTCTGCAATCGAATATTGAGGCTTCGGGCGAGTTTGTGGACCGCAAGAGCCGGTTTATTGCCCAGCTGGTCCATATTGAGTCCGAGGATGAGGCGAATGCCTTTATCGAGACCGTTCGCAAACGTCATTACGACGCTCGACACAATGTTCCCGCGTGGATTTTGGTCGATGGGCGCGAGCGCCAGAGCGATGACGGTGAGCCGAGCCGCACGAGCGGTATGCCGACGCTCGAGGTACTGCGCGGTGCGGGGCTCAAAAATGTTTGCTGCGTAGTGACGCGCTATTTTGGTGGCACGCTGTTGGGACCTGGTGGCTTGGTACGCGCCTATACCGCGGCGACGCAGGCGGCGGTGGCTGCGGCTCAGGAGGCCGGGCAGATCGTCGAGATGACGAGTGTCGTGCCTGTTGACGTGCATGTGGCCTATCCGCAGTATGAGCAGGCGCTTCGTTTGGCGCAGGATTCGGGTGCCAAGGTTTCGGATACCGATTACGCGGATGCCGTGACGATTCATCTGGTGTTTAAGGCGGGGGAGCAGGAGTCATTTTGCGCTAAGATGCGCGAGCTTATGGCGGGGCGCGAGGAGATTGAGGTCGGCGCTCCCGAATTTGCCGAGTTTTAACGGCGACGGCCGGCGTGCTTTTGGATGGATCCCAAGCGCGCCGGCCGTCGTTTTTCTGTTGCTGCCGCTTACTCGGCGAGCTGCTTTAGCACATCGCAGGCGATTTCGACGGCATCGTCGATGCAACCGGGACAGCTGCGGAGCGGACCCTTGTCCGATCCGATGCCCTTGAGCGTGCCGCAGACGGTCGTCGTGTTCTTCTCGCCAAAACGCTTGGCGATTTCGCGCGACAGCTTGTAGGTCTGGCCCTTGGTCTTGGGGTTTTCCATGCCGTCGCTCATCACAAAGCCCATGATGGCCACGGCGCCCGAGATGGCACCGCAGGTTTCGGTCATGCCGCCCATGCCGGCGCCAAAGCCCTCGGTGAGGGTAAAGGCGGTCTGGGGGTCGAGCCCGACGGCAGGTGCGAGCGTGCAGGCGACGGCCTGTGCGCAGTTGAAGCCTTGGGCGTGGTATTCGGCAGCCTGAGCTTGGCAGGCGGCGGTGTCGAGCTGAGCAGTATCGATTTGCTTCATCGTTGTCTCCTTGGTCACGGTGTACTCGCCTATGGTACCCGTGACGGGGCATGTAATCATCGAGAGCTTCATGTATGCCTCGTTTTTATCTATCGAGCAAATGCCCAAGGCTTGAGATAAATACCCCTGATCAATTAGTCCCATAACCTACCTTGGGGATGGGTTGAGAGGGGTGCAGGGTAGCGGTATCGTGAACCGAATGAAACGTAACCCAGGCAAGGGAGCTAGATATGAGCGAGCAGACCATCGGTACTACATGTGTTCAAGGCGGCTATCACCCGGGAGATGCCGAGCCGCGCCAGGTGCCCATCTACCAGTCCACCACGTGGAAGTACGACACGTCGGAGCATATGGGCAAGCTGTTTGACCTGGAGGAGTCGGGCTACTTCTACAGCCGCCTGCAGAACCCCACGTGCGATCTGGTTGCCGCCAAGATCTGCGAGATGGAGGGAGGCACCGCCGCGATGCTCACGAGCTCGGGCATGGCTGCGAACTTCCTCGCGATCTTTAACGTGGCCGGTGCCGGCGATCATGTGGTCGCTAGCTCTGCCATTTACGGCGGTACGTATAACCTGCTCGCCCATACTATGGAGCGCATGGGTCTGACCTGCACGTTCGTCGCCCCCGACTGCACCGATGAGGAGCTCGAGGCAGCCTTTGAGCCCAATACCAAGCTCGTCTTTGGCGAGACGATCGCCAACCCCGCCCTTGCCGTGCTCGATATTGAGCGCTTTGCCAAGGCCGCACATGACCACGGTGTGCCGCTGATGGTCGACAACACCTTCCCGACGCCCGTGATGTGCCGTCCCTTTGAGTGGGGCGCCGACATCGTTACGCACTCCACCACCAAGTACATGGACGGACATGCTGCCTACCTGGGCGGCGTAATCGTCGACCACGGTCAGTTTGACTGGATGGCCCATGCAGATAAGTTCCCGGGTCTCACCACGCCTGACGAGAGCTACCACGGCGTGACGTATGCCGAGAAGTTCGGTCGCGAGGGCGCCTTCATTACCAAGGCCACCGCGCAGCTCATGCGCGATCTTGGCCCCATGCAGAACCCGCAGGCGGCGTTCTTCCTGAACAGCTCGCTCGAGAGCCTGCATGTGCGCATGCCGCGTCATTGTGAGAACGGCCTGGCCGTTGCCAAGTTCCTGCAGAGCCATCCCAAGGTACGCTTCGTGAGCTATCCGGGCCTGGAGGGCGACAAGTACTACGACATGGCTCAGAAGTACATGCCCAACGGTACCTGCGGTGTTGTGAGCTTTGGCTTTAACGGTGGTCGCGCGGCGGCCGAGACCTTTATGAAGAGCCTTAAGCTCGCCCAGATCGCCACGCACGTGGCCGATGCGCGTACCTGCTGCTTGCATCCCGCTAATGCCACGCATCGCCAGATGAACGATGAGGAGCTCATCGCCTGTGGCATTTCTGCCGACATGGTGCGCCTGTCGTGCGGCCTCGAGGATACGGCCGATCTGATTGCCGACCTTGAGCAGGCACTCGAGCAGTGCTAGGCTAGCGTTCGCACAAGGCGCCGATGCTGGCAGGAAGCTTCGGTGGCCTTTCGTTCCGATTCCGTAGGCGGGGCCCCAATCGCGGCTGTTTGCAGGCGATTGGGGCCCCGTTTTTGCGTTGCGCCACTCGAAAGGATGGATATGGAGAAAACCGCAGAGCAGCTGCGCCGCGAGCACATTGCCCTAGAGGGCGATACCCATGGCAAGAACAAATGGGCGATTCTGTTTACCGTGCTCATCATGACGTTTATGGTGTGTCTGGATTCGACCGTCGTGACCGTGGCGCTGCCCGTGATGCAAAAGGAGCTGGGCGTGGGCCTCGATCGCATTCAACTGGTGAGCTCGGTGTACCTGCTTGCGACATGCGTGGCTATGTTGCCGTTTGGCCGTCTGGGCGACGTTCGCGGCAAGGTGAATGTGTTCCAGCTGGGCGTCATCGTCTTTTCGGTCGGTTCGCTGCTGTGCGGCCTTTCGGCCTCGCTCGAGGTTCTTATCTTGGCGCGCATTGTTCAGGGTGTCGGTTGCGCGGCGGCCATGGCTAACAACATGGGTATCATCACCGAGTCGTTCCCGGCGCGCGAACGAGGCCGTGCTATGGGTATTCTCGCGACCTTTGTGGCCCTCGGCATGATGTGTGGCCCCGTGCTCGGTGGCATGCTGGTGGCAAGCTTTCCCTGGGAGAGCATCTTCCTCATCAACCTGCCTATTGGCGTCATCTCGTTTATCGTGGGGCTCTACACGCTGCCGCATGTTAAGCCGGAGGCCGGCGAGCGCCCCATGTCCCTGATCGAGGCCGCTCATCGCTGCTTTGCAAATTCGGCCTTCACCATCAACCTTGTCTGCATGCTCATCGTCTTCGTTGGCATTGGCGCATCCGAGTTTATCCTGCCGTTCTATTTTCAGGACGCCCACGGCTTTGGTTCCGACATTTCCGGACTGCTCTTTTTGGCGCTGCCGATGGTGAATGCCTTTATCGGGCCGCTTTCGGGCACGGTTTCGGATCGTGTTGGCTGCGAGGGCCCCACGGCAGTCGGCCTGGGCGTGTACGTGTGCGGGCTCTTTGCGGTAAGTATGCTCGACGAGCGCTCTTCCATCCCTGTGATTGTGTGCTGTGCCGCGTTTATGTCGTGCGGTACGTCGATTTTCCAGAGCCCCAACAACTCGTTGTATATGGGCTCGGCCCCGCGCGAAGCACTCGGCTTTGCGGGCAGCTTGGGCAGTTTGGCACGCTATGCCGGCATGGCACTCGGCATTACGGTGGCGTCGAATATCCTGTATGGGCAGATGAGCGTGGCGATGGGCGAGGCCGTGACCAGTTTTGTTGCAGGCCGTCCGGATGTATTCCTATTCGGCTTTCGCTCGGTGTTCTACGTGCTCATGGTTGTGGCCGCCGTGGGCTTTGCCCTTGCCATGGTGCGTTTGGTGAAGATGCGCGCCCGCCATTAGCGTGTTGGGAGGCTGCCTGCCACGATTCGCGCCGTCCCAAAAAGACTGGTTTGTGGTGCGATGCGGCTTGTGGGGCGGGCGGGGGTCGGTCCGTGGTAGACTATCGAACAACGTTTATTAATCGCGCGGTATCGTTGCCGCGAGAAGGGGTTGCGCCATGCAGGAGCTTGAGGATCGTATTCGCCATGACGGCATCGTAAAGGCCGGTAACGTCCTTAAGGTCGATGCCTTCCTCAACCACCAATGCGACGTTGAGCTGTTCGACCACATGGGCGCCGAGTGGGCCCGTCTGTTCGAGGGTGTCGAGATCAACAAGATCCTGACGATCGAGGCTTCGGGCATTGGCATGGCTTGCATTGCAGCCCAGCATTTTGGCGGCGTGCCGGTGGTCTTTGCCAAGAAGGCGCAGTCCATCAACCTCGACGGCGAGCAGTATGCCACGACCATCTACTCCTTTACCAAGCAGAAGGAGTACCCGGTCATCGTCGGCAAGCGTTTCCTGTCCGAGGGCGACAAGGTCCTGATCATCGACGACTTTTTGGCCAACGGCTGCGCGCTCGAGGGTCTTATCAAGATCTGCGAGGCTGCAGGTGCCGAGGTATCCGGCATTGGCATTGCGGTGGAGAAGGGCTTCCAGGGCGGTGGCGATAAGCTCCGCGAGCGTGGCTTCCGCGTTGAAAGCCTAGCCCGTATCGCCGATATGGACTGCGATACCGGCGAGATCACCTTCGCCTAAGCGCGCAACACAAGCGATTGGTATGCGATGTGACAAAGGGACTTTCCCTTTGTCACATTTTTTATGAGGGGAGGTGTTGATATGGATGAGAACAAGATGGGATGGCGCGAGTATGCGCGCTATGCCGAGATGTCGGTCGAGGAGTTGGCGCGCGATTGCGAGGTGCAGGTGTTTCGCGCGACAGGTCCGGGCGGACAGGGCGTGAACACGACGGACTCGGCGGTGCGCATGAAACATGGGCCCACGGGGATTGTCGTGACGGCGCGTGAGAGCCGCAGCCAGTTTCAGAATCGCGCGAGCTGCCTGCGTAAGCTGCGCGCTGAGCTTGAGCGTCGCGGGCGTCCACCGCGTCGACGCGTAAAGACCAAGGTGCCTCAGCGCTCTCGCCAGCGCAGGCTTAATGACAAGCACTTCAACGCCATTAAAAAGGCCAACCGTCGCAAACCGGGCAGCGACGAATAGCCTCCTCATAAGTTGCGGTGAAATAGGGACTGTTTTGCGGCTTTTGCTGCATAAACAGTCCCTATTTCACCGCAACTTAGGTGGGGTTAGCGGGTGGGGTGCCAGACCTCGAGGGCGCCGGCGAGGATGTCGACCTCGATGCGTGAGGCGACAACGGGCTCGCCGTCGGCCTGGATGGGGTAGTCGGGCTCCTCAAAGGTAAGCTCGGCATGGCGGCAGCGGCGCATGCGAACCGGCGGCAACTTGGTATGGTGGCCATCTTTGGCCGAAAGGAACATGGGAAGCGCGACCGCGCGCGGAACGGGGCCGCAGGCGTAGCAGACGTCGAATATACCGTCACAGGGGTCGGCGTCGGGACAGATGCGATAGCCCGAGCCATAGGTAGGACCCAGCTGAATCGCCATGATGATCGCCCTCACGCGCTCGGCAGGCGCCCCGTCAAAGCTGACTGTCATGGGGTAGTTGCGATAACGTAGGCCAAACTGCTCAAGTCCCGAGAGGGTGTAGAGCGGCGCGCCCGTCAAGCCGGTCTTTTTGCGCAGCTCGGTGGTGCCAAGGCCGATGGCGGCATCGATGCCGATCGAAAGCGTCTGGTCGTAGTACTCAACGGTAGCCTCGCCGCTGCCGCTCGCAGGGCTCCACGAGCGAATTCGCCCGATGTCCTGACGCTGCAGCTCACAGTTGAGCAGCGCGCCAAAATCCTTACCGGAGAAATCGTCGATGCCGAGCGTTTGGGCAAAATCGTTGCCAGAGCCCACGGGTAGGATGGCAAGAGCGGGGCGGGCGTCCTCCTCTTGCGTCATAAGCCCGTTGACGACCTCGTGAATCACGCCGTCACCGCCAAGGGCGATAACGGTGCGATAGCCCTGAGCCTGTGCGGCCAGCTCCTTGGCGTGTCCCATGCGCTCGGTCAGCACCAGGTCAAACTGGGATGCTCGCGCGGTCATATCCAAAAAGCGTTGCAGGCGCTCGGCAACTTCGTGCGCCGCACCCGATTGGGCTGCTGGGTTGGCGATGATGAGCGTGCGGCCAAAATCAGTTGCGTGCATGGGGCGACTCCCGGCGTATGACGTGACGGTGCGGTCGCGCTCAGGTCTAATTGCCCCCGATTGTGGCTGCACGTCGAATACTTACGTCTACTCTATCAGGTCGTTGTGGCGCTCGATAGCATCCGCTACCGTACCGCCCTCATCCACAATAAGCGAACGGCGCTTGGGCGAGATGATGCGCTGGGCGGGGTATACGCCGCGGTGTCCGGCGGTTAGGTAGCTGATAAAGGCCACGATGACAAAGAACCCGGCTGCCGTGCCGTGGAACAGGTCGATGGCCATCATGCAGGTGGTGATGGGCACGTTGAGGCCGGCGCAGAACACGCCGAGCATGCCGAGAGCCGCCAGAAAACTGGGGTCGAGCCCGGTGAGGCAACCGATCCAGCCGCCGAGCGCCGCACCGATACCAAACAGGGGCGTGACCTCGCCGCCTTGGAAGCCGGCTCCAAGGGTGAGCGCTGTGACGACCAACTTGATGGCTGCGTCCGCCAGGGTGGTGTTGCCGGCAAAACCGGCGCCGGAAAGCCACGTGGAAAGGCCGGCGTAGTCCCAGGCGTCGAGGAGGGCATAGGCGGCCAAAACCACGAGTGCGCCTATGAGTGCGCGAATGAGGTAATTGGTGATAAAGCGACCGTACAGGCTCTTGACGGTTCGAACCGACCAGGCAAAGAGGCGTGCAGTCAGACCGAAGATAATGGCGCTGATAACAACGATGACAACCGTTTTGGGCGTCATAGCGGGAACGCTGGCGATGACATTCGCCTCGTACTCGGTACCCAGGGCGAGTGATGTAAAGTAGCCGGTAAACGAGGCGACCAGGCAGTAGATGCCCGCGGTGTAGTCGATCTTGCCGATAAAGCACATCTCCATGCCAAAGAAAGCTCCGGCAAGGGGCGAACCGAATACGGCGCCAAAGGCCGACGAGATGCCGGCGAGCATGAGGTCGTGATGGTCATGCTTTTTGAGGTGGGCGAGGCTCGAGATGTTGCTGGCGATGGTGCCGCCGATCTGCACCGCGGCTCCCTCGCGACCGGCCGATCCGCCCGTTAGGTGCGTGAGCGTGGAGCACACAAACGTGAGGACGGCCATGCGCATATGGATGAGGCGCGTGCCCAGAGCGGAGTCGATGACCAGGTTGTTGCCGCGCTTGGCGGCAAGACCGTGGTTTTTGTACACCCATGCGGTGGCCATGCCCACAACGGGAAGCAGCGCGTAAATCCACGCATGGTGCTCACGATAGTCGGTCGCGATATTCAGCGAGGCCAAAAACGCCCAAGCGGCAACGCCCATGGCGAGCGAGACGATGACGACGAGTGCGAGCAACTTGGCGCTCGCGAGTAGGTTGCGGGCGTTGCGGCGCGTGTCGGCAGCCAAGAGATGCTCAGAGCGGGTGAGCTGATGCCTGCCTGCCGTGATGACGTCGTTCAGGGAGAAAAAGCCGCCATCGTCGAGCGGCTGGGAATGATCCTGCGTTTCGTTTGCGCTTTCGGTTTTGTCGTTATGAGCCATACGTTCCTCTTTTAGGTTGCAACGCAAGCATTATAAAACGCGGTAAACGCGACGAGCCGGTGGGTTGGTTTCCATTCTGTTTCGCGGCCTGCAACCGACAGGTGTATTTGCGGGTACAGGCCGAGTCGCGGTCGTGCGTCGGGGGATTATACTGAGACAAGCATAAAGAATCGGCGCCCCTGTTGTGCGCCGTGGCATTAAGAGGTGCATATGGCAGAGAAACTCATTCCGCTGGAGGACGCGCAGTCGATTGTTCTGTCGCACGTTGCTCCGACCGATCTCGTCGAGATTCCCGTGTGGCAGGCCACCGGTCTTCCCTTGGCCGAGGATGCGGTGGCCGATATCGACATCTCGCCGTTTGCCAACAGCGCTATGGACGGATATGCCGTGCGCTCGGCGGACTTGGCGCAGGCATCTGGCGAGGCGCCGGTGATGCTCGACGTTATCGGACACGAGGCCGCGGGCCATGTGTTTGAGGGCGCAATCGGCGCGGGCGAGACAGTCCGCATCATGACGGGCGCGCCGGTACCCGAAGGTGCCGATGCCGTGGTGAAGTACGAGATCGTTGATGTGCTCGACGGTGACGGCAACGAGGGCTCGCGTGTGAGGTTCTCGGCGCCGGCCAAGGTGGGGGAGAATGTTCGCTCTGCCGCCGAGGAGGCCCATGCCGGCGATGTTGTGATGCACGCCGGCGAGGTTGTGGCTCCGGCGGGCGCGGGTCTGCTGGCAAGCGCCGGATACGCGAGCGTGAAGGTGCACGCTGCCCCACGTGTGGGCATCATCTCGCTGGGCACGGAGCTGGTTGCGCCGGGTGAGCTGCCGACGCACGGGCAGATTCGCGATTCCAACTCGTCGGCGTTGATGGCCGAAGCACTCGATGCCGGCGCCGAGCCCGTGTTCTACGGCATTGCGCCCGATGATGAGCAAGCGATCGCCGAGCTCGTGCATCGTGCCGTGCAGGAGTGCGACTTTGTCATTACGAGCGGTGGCGCCTCGGCGGGCGATTACGATTTCGTGACGGCGCTCGTCCGGCGCGAGGGCGAGGTACTGTTCGATCGCATCTCGATGCGTCCGGGTAAGGCCATCACGTTTGGCTTGCTCGGGGGTAAGCCCTACCTGGGGCTTTCGGGCAATCCGGCCGCGGCGTATGTGGGCTTTGAGATGCTTGCCCGTCCGGCGATTCGCAAGATGCGCGGTTTTGCCGAGGTTGCGCGTCCCGTGCAGCAGGCGACGCTCACACACGGCGTGAAAAAGCGACAGCATCGCCGCTTCTTCGATCGCGCCACGGTTTTGCGCGACTTCGAGACCGGTGAGCTGTTGGTGACCGAGGCTAAGACACAGAATTCGGCGCTGCTCGGCACGATGCAGCGGGCCAACTGTCTACTGCGTATTGACGAAGGACCGTGCGAGTTCAAGGCGGGCGATGCCGTGGACGTTGTTCGCGTCGACCTGCCCGAGGGCGCCGTGTTGTAGGAGGAATGCTATGGAGCTGAAGATTTCGATTGTGACGTGCTCGGATACGCGCGATCTTGCCCAGGACGAGGCTGGAGCCGCACTCGAGGAACTTATCGAGGCACAGGGCTGGACGGTCGCCTCACATGTGGTCGTGCGCGACGACGTCAGCGAGATCGGTGATGCCATTGTGGAAGCCGCCGATGAGTGCCACGCCAATGTCGTGCTCACCTGCGGCGGCACGGGGCTTTCGATGCGCGATGTAACGCCCGAGGCGACGCGTTCCGTCTGCGACCGCGATGTGCCGGGTATTGCAGAGGCAATCCGCGCGTATTCGATGACCAAGACGCGCCGCGCCATGCTCTCGCGTGCTATTTGCATGCAACGAGGTCATACACTTGTCGTAAACTATCCCGGTTCTACGAAGGCCGCCCGCGAAAGCTGGGAGGCCATAGCGGACCAGCTGGAGCATGCGGCTCAGATGACAGCGGGCGGCGGACATACCAACTAAGCGGTTTACCTGCGGCGGGGCGACCTTATCGGTCGCTCCGCTTTTGTTTTCCGCCGAAGCGACACCGAGGTGCACGGTAACTTGAAACTATATTCTCTGGAGAGAATAATTTCTCATAATCATTATTCGCGCAGAAGTATAAGCTGATTGCAGATTAAAGCCCGCGGTGGGGTACCCGGGCACAAGATCCGAAAGGGTTGAATATGTTCGATTTGGTTTCTCGCCGCGGATTCGTCTCACTTTCTGCTGTCGCCGCTGCCGGCCTTGGTCTTGCCGGTTGCTCGGGCAGCAAGACGTCCGAGCCGGCCGGATCCGATGCCGGTTCTGCTAAGGCATCTTCCAAGAAAGCTGTCGAGCTGCAAGTCTTTGCCGCCAACTCGATCGAGAAGGCCCTGCCCGAGGTTCAGGAGTTCTACACCGAGCAGACCGGCACCACGTTTGCCGACACGCAGTTTAAGGCGTCTGGCGACCTCGTCGAGCAGATGCGCGCCGGTGCCACGGTCGACGTGCTCATCACGGCCTCCAAGGGCACCATGGATGACGCTGAGACCGCCGAGCTCGTCGACGCCGACACGCGTGAGGACATGTTCGTCAACGACCTCGTGATCATTCGCGCCGAGGGCTCCGACACCAAGATCGAGGCCATTGCCGACGTCGCGAATCTGGACGGTAAGATTGCCATTGGCGACGCCAAGACCGTCCCCGCCGGCAAGTACGCCAACCAGGCCCTGGCCTCCGTGGGCCTCTACACCGGTACCGAGGGCGACGACGGCGAGTATGCTCCCGAGATCGCCGACAAGGTGGCCCTGGCCGACAAGGTCGGCACTGCTGCGTCTTACGTCTCTACGGGCGACTGCGTGGCTGGTTTTGTCTACAGCTCCGACATCTTCCGCTACGACGGCATCGAGGAAGCCTTTGTGTGCCCCGAGGACTCGCACAAGCCCATCGTGTACCCGGGTGCCGTTGCCGAGAGCTCCGAGCACGCCGACAAGGCCAAGGCGTTCATCGACTTCTGCCTGACCAACAAGAAGGCCCAGAAGATTTGGGCCAAGTACGGCTTTGAGCTTTCCGCGTAGTGCGGCTTGGCGCGATAATTCCATCGTTTTGTTTTTCACTTCGTCCTTGTATTCGCTTGGAGCTTTTCGTGCTTAATAGATTCCGCATGCTTGTCGCCTGTGCTTTGACCTTCGCGCTTTGCTGGGTGCCGGGATTTGCGTTTGCCGGGGACGCTGAGCACGGGGCCCAGGTTGCTGCGACCGCTCATGGGCTTTCCTATGGGATCGAAGGTTTTGAGCGGTTGGCCAAGGGGACCGCTCGTGCCATGGAGGGCCAGCCTGAGGGCTACCGGTTTCCCGTTGACGAGGACGTGGACCTTGTAGTGGCGCCTGCCGCCGATCGCGTTGTGGTGTGGATATCGCCCAAGGCGGTCGAGAAGTATGGGTTGGATCCGCAGGACAACGAGTGCGTATCGGGTCTCAAGGCCCTCGTCTGTGAGCTCGACAGCGCAAACTGCATGGGAGGTGCGCAGCTGGGGGACGTGGATCTTCCTTGGTATGTCACGGCGGAAACAACGTTTGATGCCGGCGGGTATACCTATAGCTTTGACGAGCGCGGTGCGGATGGGGACCGCTATGTGGTGATTGCATCAGCCTCGGGTGATGCCAAGGGCGGCGCGCGTTGGCTTGATAGCGCTCAAATGGTAGAGGCATCGTCTGTCGTGTTGCGGGATGAGCAGGGCCCCTTGACCTCCTTGGCCTCCTTTTTGGGCGACATCGACTATCGTCCGTTTTGGGTGTCTATCAAAACGAGCGGCCTCGCCCTGCTGATCTCCTTTGCGCTGGGCCTGTTTGCCGCATGGAAGACCATGGGTACTACGAGCCGTATCAAGGGCCTGCTCGACTCGGTCTTTACCATCCCTATGGTGCTGCCGCCCACGGTTTGCGGCTTTCTGCTCCTCATGCTGTTTGGTCGATCGACCGGGGTCGGTCGGTGGCTTATCGCGCATGGCATCTCGATCGTCTTTACGTGGCCCGCGGCGGTGATATCCGCCGTGGTGGTGTCGTTTCCCCTGGTCTACCGCACGGCGCTCGGAGCCTTCGAGAGCCTCGACACGCAGATGCTCGACGCCGCGCGAACCTTGGGATGGTCCGAACGTCGCATCTTTGCCAAGCTCATGATGCCGCTTGGCTGGCCCTCGATTGCCGCCGGCACGGTGCTCGCCTTCGCGCGTGCCATGGGCGAGTTTGGCTGCACCCTGTTCTTTGCGGGCAACTACGCCGGCATTACCCAGACCATCCCCATCGCCATCTACTTTGAGTGGATGGGCGGCAACACGTCGGTGGCGCTCTTTTGGGTCATCGTCGTAATCGTGTTCAGTTTCCTGGTCATCCTGTTCATCAATATGTACACCGCTCATTCGCAAAAGTATCGCGAGCGGGGCCTTTCCCGTGCGGAGCGCAAGCGGGCCAAGCAGCTGGGCGGCCAGACCGATTCGCTCGACCCAGTCGGCGGCGATGCGCTGCGTATCGATCGCGAGGCGCTGGCCGAGCTCATGCGCGATGACGCCGTCTCGAAGGGAGCTCGATAGGCCATGTCGCTCGTTCTGGATATCAAAAAGCGCTATCCCGGCTTTACCCTCGACATGCAGCTCGAGGCCGGCGAGGAGCGTGTGGCGCTGCTCGGTGCCTCGGGTTGTGGCAAGAGCTGTACGCTGCGCTGCATTGCCGGTGTGGAGACGCCCGACGAGGGCAGGATCGTCGTCAACGGCGTGACCTTTTTTGACTCGGCGGCAGGTATTAACCTGTCGCCCCAAGAGCGTAAATGCGCCCTGCTGTTCCAAAACTATCAGTTGTTTCCCAACATGACGGTGGCCGATAACGTATGTGCCGGTGTAAAGGACGTGGGCGACGCCGCTGCGCGCAAAAAGCTCGCCGAGCGCTATCTGGGCATTTTCGGTCTGGCTGATTTCGCCGACCGCTATCCCGCGCGCCTCTCGGGCGGCCAGCAGCAGCGCGTGGCGCTCGCGCGCATGGTGGCGGCGCATCCGGGCATTTTTATGTTCGACGAGCCCATGAGCGCGCTCGATTCCTATCTTAAGAGCGCGCTCGAGCAGAACATGCTCGACCTGTTCGACGTGTGCAACCGCACCGTGATCTATGTGAGCCACGACATCGATGAAGCGTGCCGCCTCTGCCAGCGCATCTGCGTGATGCACGACGGGCATGTTGAGGAGATCGGCTCCATCGAGGACGTGGTCCGTCGTCCGCAGACGCTGGCGGCGCTGCGCCTAACGGGCTGCAAGAATACAAGCCGCGCGCGCAAGATTGGGCCCCAGGAGGTCGAGGCCCTCGACTGGGGCATGACCTTTAACGTGGGTCGCGAGGTTCCCGATAATGTGGCGTACCTGGGCATTCGCGCAAGCTACTTCCATGTTGACAATCGCGCGGAGCGGGGTCGCAACAGCTATGATTTGCACGTGGCCCGAGTGAGCGATTCGCGCTTTGAGCGCCTGGTGCTGCTGGACGTGCCGCGTGCTGATGCGCCCACGCGTCTGCAGTGGAAGGTCAACAAGGTGGGCATGCCTGTCGACGAGCTGCCGCAAGCAGGCGAGACGCTGCGCATGCATTTTGATGCCAGCAGGATCCATTTGGTTTGTCGATAGCGTCGGGTAATGCTGTCGGGGATATAAGCCTCGGTGGCTTTGTTTTTGCCGTTCGCCAAATGAGGGATGACAAACTCTTATCAATCAAGATAATAATTTATTAAACGACGGCACACGACGTTGTCGTACGAATGTCAACGGTGTTCGCATGGTCGATGACCGTTGATATAGTTGACATCAACTGGTTAAGGAGGGTGCGCACATGCCGCAAGCGACATACATTCGCCGCGTTGCTGCGCGTGCCCTTTATATGGCTCGGAGTCGCATATGAGCAGGTATGTTCACGGCTCCGGGAGAGACGACGCACAACTAAATAGTCAACCGCAAAGCAGGTTCCCCAAAATTCCGGGTTTGAGCACGGCCGGGCAATCGCCGCCCGTCGTGCATCGATACCGCTGTTATCCGTTTTTTGGTTCGAGAGGGGAACCGTCATGGCTGAAGAATTTGATTTCCATCCGATGTGGGAGAGCCTCGGCATGAATCTTGCCGACCACGACATGCTGCTGGGCGCCGTGGGCCAGATGTACGGCGATATGTTCCTGACGCAGAACAATCGCCCCAAGTCCACGTCCTACCTGGACTTTGTGGCCACCAACATCCACAGCGGCCGTATTAAGGAGATGCTCGACAAGAAGGAGGCTGGCGAGGCCACCAAGATCGTCGGTTCGTTCTGCGTGTACGTTCCCGAGGAGATTGTACTTGCCTGCGACGGTATCCCCGTGGGTCTGTGCTCGGGTGCCGATTGGGCAACCGATAAGGTCGAGGAGCACCTGCCGCGCAACACCTGTCCGCTTATCAAGAGCTTTGCCGGCTTTAAGCTGGGCGAGGTCTGCCCCTACATTGAGTCGAGCGACCTGGTGGTAGGCGAGAACACCTGCGATGGCAAGAAGAAAGCCTACGAGTTCTTTGCCACGCAAAAGAACATGTACGTCATGGATATTCCCAACGTGCACGACGAGTCGACGCTCGTGACCTGGAAGGCCGAGGTCAAGAAGCTCGCCGCCAAGATCGAGGACGAGTGCGGCGTCAAGATTACGCCCGAGCGTCTGGAGGCCGCCATCCACGCCGTCAATGAGAAGCGCCGTGCCCTGCAGCGCCTCGCTGCCACGCGCGCTGCCGACCCGGCGCCCATCAGCGGTCTCGACAGCCTGCTGACTGTTCAGGCCGCCTTTATGGACGACACGCCGCGTCTGACCGGAGCCATTAACGATATGGCGGCCGAGTGCGAGCAGCGTGTCGAGGCCGGCGAGGGCGTGGCACCCAAGGGGACCAAGCGCATCCTGTACACCGGTACGCCCATGGCCGTGCCCAACTGGAAGCTGTTCAACCTCATCGAGAAGGCCGGCGGCGTCGTGGTGGGCGAGGAGTCCTGCACGGGCTCGCGCTACTACAAGGACCTAGTCGACGAGTCCGGCGAGACGGTTGACGAGATGCTCGACGCCATCGCCGAGCGCTACTTTAAGATCAACTGCGCCGTCTTTACGCCCAACGACCAGCGTATGAAGGACATTGTCCAGATGGCCAAGGACCTGCATGTCGACGGCATCGTCGACGTGGCCCTGCAGTTCTGCACGCTCTATGAGATGGAGTCCTTCCAGGTCGAGAAGGCCGCCGAGGAGGCTGGCATTCCGTTTATGCATATCACCACCGACTACGCTGGCGAGGATGCGGGGCAATTGCAGACGCGCATTGAAGCTTTCTTGGAAACCATTTAGGGCCGATTCAACCAAGGAAACGGGTTTTCCGGGTGCCGCAGATTCCGAGCGACAAGCCCGACGACGCGAACTTTGGTATGCGAGGAGGGTTGGAGCCGGAAGATGCGGTGCCTGGGGAAGCCGCACATCTTCGTTATTTATTAAGGAGCTTTATGCCTGAAGCAATTGAGCAGCCGTTGCCGTCCACGTTTGAGGAGTTCAACGAGCAACGCAAGGCGGCGTTTATTCGCGTCAAGGATTACAAACAGGCGGGTAATCGCCTGGTCGGCTTTTTGTGCAGCTATACGCCGCTCGAGATTATCGATGCCGCGGACGCTGCAAGTGTGGCCTTGTGCGGTACATCCGACGAGGTGATTCCCGAGGCCGAGAAGGTGCTGCCGGCAAACCTCTGCCCGCTCATCAAGTCGACCTACGGTTTTGCCTACTCGCAAAAGTGCCCGTTTACGTACTTTAGCGACATGATCATCGGCGAGACCACCTGCGACGGCAAGAAGAAGATGTACGAGCTACTCAATGAACTCAAGCGCACGCACATTCTGCATCTTCCGCAGGGTCGCGATCGCGCCTACGAGCGTGAAGGCTGGTACGAGGAGTGCCGCCTGCTCAAGGAGGAGCTCGAGGGTTTCTACGGCATCACGATTACCGACGATGACCTGCGCGCTGCCGTCCGTCGTCGCAACCGCTTGCGTGCGGCCCAGCTCGAGATGTTTGCGCTGCAGGCCAACCAGCCGGCGGCCATGAGCGGCGTCGACCTGATGAGCACTATGTTTGCCGGTACGTTCAGCTTTGATATCGAGGCCTATACGCAGCAGCTGGAGCAAAAGGTTGCCAAGCTGCGCGAGGCCTACGACGCGGGCGAGCGCCCGGTTGCGGCGGATGCCAAGCGCATTCTGATCACCGGTTGCCCGGTGGGCGGCGTGATCAACAAGATCGGTCGCACCATCGAGTCCAACGGCGGCGTGGTCGTGTGCATGGACGACTGCTCGGGCGAGCGCACGGCGGCCATGATGATCGACCCGGAGGCTCCCGACATCTTGCGCGCCATCGCCGACCGCTACCTGGATATCAACTGCTCGGTCATGACGCCCAACGATGGTCGTATGGAAAACACGCTGACCATGTGCGAGAAGTACCATGTCGATGGCGTGGTAGAGAGCGTGCTACAGGCCTGCCACACCTTCAACGTGGAGAGTGCGTGCATGCAGGAAGCTGTCGAGGGTGCGGGTATTCCGTATATGAAGATCGAGACCGACTACAGCAACGGTGACATGGGCCAGATCGAGACCCGCATCGCCGCCTTTATCGAGACGCTCTAGCTTCCTCAGGCACCTGAGAAACCTAGAGCTAAGGCGCCTGAACGCGCCGCTGTCTTTGATGTTTAGATTGGGAGAGAGCCATGATAGGGATCGGGATCGATATCGGGTCTACGGCGGCTAAGGCTGCTGTGGTCGACGGGGAGGGTTCGGTGGCGTGGACGTGCGTGCAGCCAACCGGGTTCTCCTCGGTCGATGCGGCCGAGCGGCTGCGCGAGGCATTGGCAGCGGCCGGCTATGACGTGACGGGCGACGATGTTCGCGTGGTCGCGACTGGCTACGGCCGCGTCGCCGTGCCCTATGCGCACAAGGTCGTGACCGAGATTACCTGCCACGGCACCGGTGCCGTGCGCCTGTTTGGCGATCACGGCACGGTGATCGACGTGGGCGGTCAGGATACCAAGGTCATCCAGCTCAAGGGCGGCCGCGTGGCCAAGTTTGCCATGAACGACAAGTGCGCCGCCGGCACGGGGCGCTTTTTGGAGATCATGGCCGACCGCCTAGGCATTTCCCAGCAGCAGATGGCCGACCTGGCGCGTTCCGGCGAGCCCACCAAGATCAGCAGCATGTGCACGGTGTTTGCCGAAAGCGAGGTTATCAGCCTGATCGGTCGCGGTGAGCCGCGCGAGAACATTGCGCGTGGCGTGATCGACAGCGTGGTCTCGCGCGTGGCCACTATGGCCGGGCAGGCGACGGGTGCTCCGTACTACCTGACGGGAGGCTTGTGCGAGAACGCTTACGTTGTGGAGCGGCTGGCGGCGCTGCTGGGGTCGCCGGTCACCACCTCGCCCCAGGCCCGCTTCGCCGGTGCCATCGGCGCGGCGATTCGCGCACAGGCGCTCAATTAATGCATCCGCCGTAGGCTCGCATTCATGCGTATACTGGGAGAAAATGATTGACCGATGAGAGGAGGTATCGATGGCTGACGATCAGATTAAGCTTACGTCTATGACTGCCGCGAGCGGTTGAGCCGCTAAGTTGGCTCCCGGAGCCCTCGCCCAGGTTCTGGGCGACTTGCCAAATGTGCATAACGACAACTTGCTCGTGGGGTTCGATACCTCTGACGATGCGAGCGTCTTCCGCGTAGGGGAGAACCTGGGGCTTGTGCAGTCCATCGACTTCTTCCCGCCGATGGTCGACGACCCGTTTCTGTTTGGCCAGATTGCCGCGGCCAACTCGCTGTCGGACATCTACGCCATGGGCGGGCGGCCGAGCCATGCCATGAACCTACTCTGCATACCCAGTTGTCTGGGCATCGAGGTTGCCGGTCAGATTCTGGCGGGCGGCGCCGACAAGTGCGTCGAGGCGGGTTGCTCCATCGCGGGCGGCCATACCATCAACGACGACGAGCCCAAGTACGGCCTGTCCGTGAGCGGCTTTGTCGCGCTCGACCACATGCTCGCCAACAGCGGCGCGCGCGTGGGCGATGTTCTGCTGCTGACCAAGGCGATCGGCTCAGGCATCATCACCACGGCCATTAAGGGCGAGCTCATCGAGCAGGACGAGGCCGCAGCCGTGTTTGACTCGATGCGTACCCTCAACGAGGCCCCGATTCGTCTGACCGAGGGACTCGAGCTTCACGGCTGTACTGATATTACGGGCTTTGGTCTGATCGGGCACGCGTGCGAGATGGCCGAGGGCTCGGGCGTGCAGGTTGAGCTTGCGTCGGGGGCGGTGCCGCTCTTTGACCAGGTGCTCGACATGGCGCGTCTGGGCATTATCCCCGCGGGCTCCTACCGCAACCAGGACTTCTTTGGCCCGCGCGTGGCTGCCGACGAGGACCTGGAGCCGGGCATACTGGATGCGCTGTACGATCCGCAGACTTCGGGTGGTTTGCTTATTGCGGCACCTGCTGCCGATGTGGATGAGCTTGCGCGCCGTCTGCATGCCGAGGGGCGCGTTGCCGCCACAATCGGCCGCGTGTGCGAGCCGGTGCCAGGCGGTCCTGCCGTCCACATTGTCCGTTAACGACACGTTTATTGAACTATGCACCGTTCTAAAACGATTTATTCGAAAGGAATTTACTATGTCTACCAAGATTGATGTCAATGCCATGGGCGATGCCTGCCCGCTGCCCGTCGTCAAGACGCTCAAGGCCCTCAAGCAGCTCGATGGCGAGGGCGTTGTCGTGACCTCGGTCGACAACGAGACCGCCGTCAAGAACATCTCCAAGATGGCACAGGAAAAGGGCTGCACGGCCTCGGTCGAGAAGGTTTCTGACGCCGAGTGGCACGTGACCTTGGCGACCTCTGGCGCCGTTGCCGTTGCGGACCCCGAGCAGGATAGCGCTGCCTTCTGTGATGCCAGCGCCGGCAAGGGCAAGCTCGTCATTTCCGTCTACACCGATTGCATGGGCCGTGGCGACGACGAGCTGGGCCACAAGCTCATGAAGGCCTTTATCTTTGCCGTGACGCAGCAGGAGGAGCTGCCCGCGACCATGCTGTTCTACAACGGTGGCGCCAAGCTCACCGTCGAGGGCTCTCCGGTGCTCGACGACCTGAAGGGCCTGGCCGAGCAGGGCGTCGAGATCCTTACCTGTGGCACCTGCCTCGACCACTATGGCATTAAGGACCAGCTTGCCGTGGGCGAGGTCACGAACATGTACGTGATCGTGGAGAAGATGGAGCAGGCCGTGCGCGTCGTGCGCCCGTAGCGTATTGGTTGGAGTTGCCATGAGGGAGAAGCGCCCGGCGCTTGTCATCACGTTTCCCACCACGGCGGCCGCCATGGGTTGCGAGTCCCTGTGCGTCGAGCGCGGCCTTCCCGGGCGAACGATTCCCGTGCCCGGGGAGGTCGCTGCCGGCTGCGGTCTGGCGTGGAAGGCGTTGCCTGCCGATGAGGAACTGCTGCGCAGCGAGCTTACCGCGGCGGGCGTTCCTACCGAGGGCTATACCGTGATTGATATGTGGGAGGTCGTGCGATGATCTATCTGGATAACGCGGCGACGACCATGCACAAGCCGCAGACGGTCATTGATGCCGTGACGCAGGCGATGTGCTCGCTCGGCAATGCCGGGCGCGGCGCCACGTCGGGTGCCCTCGATGCCGCTCGTACGATTCACGCTTGCCGTGCCAAGCTCGCGCGCCTTTTGGGTTGCCCGAGGGCGAACCATGTGTGCTTTACGCCCAACTCAACCGCGGCGCTCAACACCGTCATCAATGGCGTGGTTCGCCCCGGCGACCGTGTGGTCACAACAGTGCTCGAGCACAACTCCGTGCTGCGTCCGCTCAACCGCTTGGCGGTAGAGCGGGGTGTGACCGTTGAGAATGCGGGCTGCGACGCGAACGGCGCGCTCGACTACGACGAGCTCGAACGGCTGGTCACGCCCGGTACGCGTGCCGTGGTGGTGACGCACGCCTCCAATGTGACCGGCAACGCGGTCGACATTGCACGCGTAGCCGCCATGGCCCATGCGGCCGGTGCACTCGTGATCGTCGATGCCTCTCAGTCTGCCGGTACGGCGCATATCGATATGCAAGCTGTGGGGCTCGACATTGTGTGCTTTACCGGCCACAAGGGGCTCATGGGCCCGCAGGGGACCGGCGGCCTGGCCGTGGCGGAGGGCATTGACGTGGCTCCGTGGGCCATGGGCGGCACGGGCGTACACAGTTTCGATGCGTTGCAGCCGCTTGAGTGGCCTACGCGCCTTGAGGCGGGCACGCTCAACGGCCACGGTATCGCCGGCCTTTCCGCTGGTCTCGACTTTATCGAGGCCCAGGGTGGGGTCGAGGCGATTGCGGCGCGTGAGCGCGCGCTTGCTGAGCGTTTCCTCGCCGGCGTTCGCGAAATACCCGGCATTGCGCTTTACGGTGCGTTTGACCAACCCGCGCGCTCGGCGATCGTGTCGCTCAACGTGGGTGATATCGACTCTGCCGAGATCTCGGACGCGCTCATGCAAGGGTGGGGGATTGCGACGCGCCCCGGCGCCCATTGCGCCCCGCTCATGCACCGTGCGCTGGGGACCGAGCGCCAGGGCGTCGTCCGCTTCTCATTTGGGTATTTCAACACGACCGAAGAAGTCGACACGGCTATCGATGCTCTGTGCGATTTAGCCTGCTAAAGCTGCTAGAGCGTATATACTTGCGGGACGGGTGTTTTTGCCCGTCCCATTTTTTGTTTCAACCCGAAAGGTGGACCCATGGCTTCATCCGCCCCGCGCGGTCTGCGCTCCGACCACGTCGTCACCGTCGGCATCGCCCTGTTCTCGATGCTCTTTGGCGCCGGCAACCTCATTATTCCGCCGCTGTTGGCGCTGCAGGCAGGCTCTGCCACGCCGGTCGCCATGCTCGGCTTTCTGATTGCCGCCATCGGCCTGCCTGTCATGGGCTTTATCGCTGTGGCGCTTGCCGGAACGGCGCGCGAGCTTGCCGGCCGCGTGCACCCCAAGTTTGGTGAGTTCTTTGTCGCGGCGGTCTATCTGGCCATCGGCCCGTGTCTGGCTATTCCGCGCACGAGCTCCACGGCCTTCGAGATGCTGGTGCCGCTGCTGCCCGAGGGCGTTTCGCTCGGCACGGCTCGCCTGGTGTTTGCCATCGGGTTCTTCGTGGTCGCGTTTGCGCTTACGTTGCGTCCGGGCGTCATCACGCGCGTGCTCGGGCGCATTACGGGACCCGCGCTCATTGCGCTCATCGTGCTGGTCGTGGGTGCTGCCGTGATCTCGCCGCTGGGACCGGCTGCCGCGCCTCAGGCTCCCTACGATGCAGGCGCCGCCGTGCAGGGCTTTTTGACCGGCTACCAGACCATGGACCTGCTTGCGTCGCTCGCCTTTGGCATTATCATCGCCGAGACCATCCACGAGCTGGGCGTTACCGATGACAAGCGCGTGGCCTTCGAGATTTCGCGTTCCGGTGTGATTGCCGGCGTGCTCATGGCAGCCATCTACTGCGGCCTGGCGCTTGCCGGCACGCAGCTCGGCACCGTGATGCCCGATGCCACCAATGGCGCCGCCATCCTTGCCCGCTCTGCCTCCATGCACTTTGGCCTTGCCGGCACGGTCGTGGTCTTTGCGATCTTTTTCCTCGCCTGCATGAACGTGTGCATCGGTCTCATCAGCTGCTGCTCGCGTTACTTCTGCGAGACGTATGTGGTCGAAGGGGGAGCGGAGGCCTCCGAGGAGGCCATGCGCCGTCCCTTTGCGGTTCTCGCCTTTGTGTTCGCGGCGTTTTCGTGCGTGCTCTCCAACGTGGGCCTCGACGTGATCCTCATGTTCTCGGTGCCCATGCTCAACGCCTTGTACCCCGTCGCCATCGTGCTGGTGCTTATGGGCCTGGTGCATGGTTTTTGCGACGCGCATCCGCAGGTGTGGGTCTGGGTCGGCGGCGTGGTCGCGGTGCAGAGCGTAATCACTTCGGTCCGCGATGCGTTCTTTGCTGGCGCGTGGCTGCCGTTCGATGCGTTGCCGCTGGCAGATATCGGTGCTGCGTGGGCACCGGTTGCCGTGGCGGCGTTTGTGATCGGTCTGGTTCATAGCCAGTTTGTCACACATTCGAGGAGCTAGGGTTTCTGCGCTTGCACAGGCGGGAAGTCTCCCCTATAATTTCCTTCGCTTTGGGACACGCAAGGTTTAGACCTTAGCTGCTCAACACCTTCGGGACGTGGCGCAGTTTGGTAGCGCGCCTGCTTTGGGAGCAGGATGTCGCAGGTTCAAATCCTGTCGTCCCGACCATATCTTGCGGGCGTAGTTCAATGGTAGAACCCCAGCCTTCCAAGCTGATGACGCGGGTTCGATTCCCGTCGCCCGCTCCATAGGATAGATGAATGGCTCTGGTTCCTTTTGGGACTCAGAGCCGTTTTCGTAAGTGTACGGGTGACGGGAATCGATGCCGCCCCACGCCCCACCTAAGTTGCGGTGAAATACGGACTGTTTTTCGGCTTTTATGGCCCATGTAGTCCGTATTTCACCGCAACTATTTGTAAGGTTGGATTTTGATGCCGTTGGGAGGGTCGTAGCGACCGTCTACCGAGAGTGGAAATATTTTTTGAAGCCTTGACCTGCGACGTCAAGCTTTTGGTCAGCTTTTGGCAAGGCCTGCGGACGGAAGCATGCGATAGCGTAATGGTATTCTCTCCGCCGTGATGGTTATGGGGGTTGGCCATGCTCGATAAAGGCAAACATTTTCCGCAGTCATATGCCAAGATGCTGTTTTCCACTCTCGGGATTCATCATGACGAGCAGCTATTGATAACGATTGATCCTTGGGATGAGCGGCGCGCGCGTGAGCTTATGCAAGAAGAACTTTTAATTCGACTCTATAACCATGTGTACGCCGATCCTGTTTATTGGAACCACCTTGACGTGGAAGCCCGCATTTTCCAGCTTGCATCTGCTATTGCGGCCGTCGAGCCGGATGCCATTTTCTGCGGTTCAACGGCGGCACTGCTGTACGGTATCGGCTCCGCTTACTCGCTGCTTAATGCCGTTCAGATGTTGTTGCCGAGATCTTCCAGGCGCGATACATATGAGTTCGTTGAGTATCGTCGATGGCGCCCGGGTGAGGTATGGCGGCTCGGCCCGTTTACGCTGACAGACCCCTATCGGACGGTGGTCGATATTGCCCGCACGAGTGCATTTCGGTATGCGCTTGGCTACGTCGATGGATTGGCTCGCGAGTATGATGTCGACCGCGAGGAGCTGCGTGCGTATGCGCAGGCCAATTGCCGCGGTTTGCATGGCATCTCCCGTGCGTTTGGCGTGTTCGAGTATATGGACGGAAGGTCGGATAACGGGGGAGAGTCCGAGGCGCGAGCGGCAATGATCCTTGCTGGCGTCGCTGCGCCTGAGCTTCAGGTTGAGATTGCTCGGCCAGGAAGCGCCGGCTATTATCTGGCAGATTATGGTTGGCAGATGCCAGATGGGTCATGGATGTTGGCAGAGCTTCATGGTTTGGGTAAGTTTGAGGACGAAACTCAAAAAGATTTGGAACATGCTGCGGCAAAAACCTATCGAGCCGCCTTATTGCGCGATGCGAACTTGCGCGCCATGGGTCATAACGTCATTCATTTCAAACTCTCGGACACATATGATGTCGAAGAGTTTGGCGCTATGATGCGCGGTTGCGGCATTCCGACAACAAAACCCTACGCCGACTCCCGATAGTGAAATCATTTGCAGCCAACCTTCAATAAGTTGCGGTGAAATGCGGACTGTTGAGGCCTTTAAAGGCATGAAACAGTCCGTATTTCACCGCAACTTAGGAGGGGATGGGGCTGAGTGGCGGGCGATGCCGTTGCCTGTCGGTTAGTGGCGGGATTGGTGGCGGAGCTTGTCGATGGTGGAGTCGGTGCTTCGGCTGCGGGCTTCGGCGACGCGGTCGCGAGCTTCGGCTGCGGTTTGGCGCTTGCGACGGTAATCGATCATGCCTTGGATGATGGGCTTGCCAAAGCTCACGACATCATCGTTGTAGATGGCGGTTCGGGCTGCGAGGAGGCAGTCGGTAAAGTCCATATGGGTCTTGCCAAAGAGTTTGACGGCAAGGGCGACAACGGTGGGCTCGTCGACCATGACGTCATCGAGCAGCCTTTTCAAGGCCGCAGCAATCTCAACGCGGGGAACCTTATAGACGTCGCGCAGCGTGACCACGACGCGTGTGATGATTTCGGGGTAGACGCGAGCGGTGCGCGTGGCGATGACCTTGGCAGCACGCGGTGACAGAACTTCGTCGTCGTCAAGCAGGTAGCGTAGGATGACGGTCTCGTCGATGATGGTGCTACTCATGGATATCTACTTCCTCGGGACCCAAAATCGAATCGTCGCTTTTTGTAGCAAGGTACTCAATCCAGGCATTGCGCTCCTCGGAGCGGCGATTGGGATCTCCGTATGCTTTGAGCGATCCATAGGCGGCGGTGCCGTCCTTTGAGCGCACGGCGACCGGCTGAAAGGGAAGCTTGCGCATCAAAATGCTCTGCGCGACAAAAAGGCGGACAGCCTCGGCGAGCGATGTGCCCATGGCGTCGTAGAGGCGCTCGGCATGCTGTTTGTCCTCTTTGCGAATGCGCACCTGCAGGATGGCTCGTTTTTGCGTCGATGACATCACTGGCCCCCTTAATGAGCGTGCAATAGAGTCGGTCAAATGCGGCACGTGCCGATATCTGAGCATCTTATAACTATTACGAGCATCTTATAACTATTACTTTATTTCGCTCAAGTAAATAACCATTAACTTGAATACAAGCGTAGTACATTCAAAATGAGAGCGCGTAAAAATCTCAGAGGTGTACGCATGTAATACACTCACCTTTATAGCTTCTAGAGAATAATTCCAACCTGCCAAAACCCCTGCAATACACCCGTATTGCAGGGCCTATGCTCAAGTTTGCCACCTGCAACTGCGTATATTTAGCCTGTATATCGTTGGAGGAACTCTATCGAAGCGCCTGTTTCGCCGCATGCGCTTCGATACGCCGATGCCGGACCACGGGCGGTCCGGGGCAACGTCGACAGGGTCTCTCCGGCATGGGATTCAGGAGGGAGTGAACAACATGGGCAATAAACGAGTCGTGGCTGATTCTTCACGCTGCATTGGGTGCCAAACCTGTATGGCGGCGTGCATCGAGGCACACGATATCCCCGGCAACATCGCCGCACCTCGCTTGCGCGTAACGCGCACCTACGAGATTTCCGCGCCGGTGGCATGTCACCACTGCGAGGACGCTCCGTGCGCCAAGGCCTGCCCTACGGGCGCCTTGTTCTTTGATCCAAAGAACCATCGCATCGGCGTCAACGAGGACAACTGCATCGGTTGCAAGAGCTGCGTCATGGCATGCCCCTTTGGCGCCGTGAGCGTGGCGACCACGCAGGTCCCCGTCTTGATGGGCGACGTGCGCGTGGGTTCGCAGACTAAGAGCTTCGTGCTCAAGTGCGACCTGTGCGTGGACCGTCCCGGCGGTCCGGCGTGTGCCGAGGCGTGTCCGACCAAGGGCCTCACCCTGGTAGACGAGGAGCGTCTGGCAGAACTGACTGCCGAGCGTGCCCGCGCCACCATCGAAAACGAGGCGTAAGCGTCGGGCGACAGGCCCAATGATTGTCAAATAAGTACCGAGTATTCGGTAGCAGAGAAAGGAAGGAGGGTGTCATGGAGAAGCATAAAGTGATCTGCCCGTACTGCGGCGCCGGTTGCCAGTTTAACCTCTTGGTCCAAAACGGCCAGGTTGTGGGTACCGAACCGCTCAACGGCATCACCAATCAGGGCGAGCTGTGCCTTAAGGGCATGAGCGGCTACGACTTCATCAACGACACCAAGATCTTGACTCCTCGCGTACTGCACCCGATGATCCGCCGCACTAAGGGCGCGGATCTTGAGCGCGTAAGCTGGGACGAGGCACTGGATTTCACCGCATCTAAGATGCAGGCCATAATTGACGAATATGGTCCTAACGCTGTCATGACCACCGGCTCTTCGCGAGGCGGCGGCAATGAGGCGAACTACGTCATGCAGAAGTTTACGCGTGCGTGCATCGGCACCCACAGCGTAGACAACTGCGCCCGTACTTGACACGGCCCTACTGTCCTCGGTCTGATGGACACGGTTGGTTCAGGTTGCATGTCATGCTCCATCCCCGGTATGGAGGATGCGGGCTGCATTTTCCTCTTCGGCTATAACCCTGCCGATTCGCACCCCATCGTCGCAAGGCGTATCGTGCGAGCCAAAGAAAAGGGTTGCAAGATCATCGTCGCCGACCCGCGCCATATCGAAACCGCGCGTATCGCCGATCTTTACCTTCCGATCAAGAACGGTTGCAACGTTGCGTTCCTCAACGCCTTTGCCAACTGCTTGGTCAACGATGGCCTCTACGACAAGGAATTCGTCGCCGAGCATACGAACGGCTTTGACGAGTGGTGGGAGACCATCAAGAACTACACTCCCGAATCCGTACAGGACATCACGGGTGTCGAGCCCGCGTTGATCCACCAAGCTGCCGAGATGTACGCCACGGCGAAGCCCTCTGCCATCATTGGCTGGGGCATGGGCGTATGCCAGCAGAAGCAGAACCTGAAGACGGTGCACACCATCGCCTCCATCGCCTGCGTTGCCGGCCAGATCGGCAAACCCAATTCCGGTCTCGCGCCCGTGCGTGGCCAGAACAACGTCCAGGGCTCCTGCGATATGGGCATGCTGCCCAACCTGTACCCTGGTTACCAGAAGGTCACCGACCCCGCCGTGCGCGCCAAGTTTGCCAAGGCTTGGGGCGTGCCCGAGGAAAAGCTCCCGCTCGAGGAGGGCTACAAGCTCACCGACCTGGGCCACCTGGTCGACGAGGGCAAGGTGCACTGCTTCTACAACTACGGCGAGGACCCGGTGCAGACCGAGCCCGATTCGGCCGGTATGCGCAAGACGCTCTCCGAGCTGGATCTGTTCATTTGCCAGGACATCTTTATGACGCAGACGACCATGCTCGCCGACGTCATTCTGCCCGCCACCTCTTGGGGCGAGCACGAGGGTGTCTTTACCGCATCCGACCGTAGCTTCCAGCACTTTGACGCGGCTGTTCCGCCCAAGGGCGAGTGCCGTCACGACTGGGAGATCTTCGCGGACCTGTCTACGCGCATGGGCTATCCCATGCACTACGACAACACCGAGCAGATCTGGAACGAGTGCATTAGCCTGTGCCCCAACTTTGTGGGCGCAACCTACGAGAAGATGGCTCCCGAGGGCGGCTACGCCCAGTGGCCCGTCAAGAGCACCGATGTGAACGACCACGGTACGCCCGACATGTTCGCTGGTGGCAAGTTCACCACCAAGGACGGCCGCGCCAACCTGATGGCGCACGACTGGGAGGCGCCCTCCGAGCTTCCCGACGATGAGTACCCGCTCATCCTGTGCACCGTCCGAGAGGTCGGCCACTACAGCTGCCGTTCGATGACCGGCAACTGCAAGACGCTGGCGCTGCTCGCCGACGAGCCCGGCTTTGTCCGCATGAATCCCGCGGATGCCCAGGCGCGCGGCATCAAGAACGGCGACATCGTCTCGATTCACAGCCGCCGCGGCCGGGTATACAGCCGCGCCGACGTGAGCGACCGTATCAACAAGGGCACGGTCTATATGACCTACCAGTGGTGGATCGGCAAGTGCAACGAGCTGACCATGCACAAGGTCGACCCGGTCTCGCATACGCCCGAGGACAAGTTCTCCGCCTGCCAGGTCGACGCTATTGCCGACCAGGTTTGGGCAGAGGGCGAGGTGGAGCGTCAGTACACCGAGCTTAAGCAGGCTCTGGTGGACGCCGCCGCTCCCCAGGACGTTGAGCCCGGCGCCGCCAAGTTCGACGACGAGACGCACGTGAACCAAATCGTGTAGTCCCGTTCTCGTTGGCTATTTGGGCCGGGCGTCCCGTACGTTCGGGGGCCCGGCCCGTTATTTTGAAAGGAAGTGGGGATGAACCGCTTCATCGACATCAACCCGGAGAGGTGCATCGGCTGCGGAACATGTCAGTCCGCCTGTGCCGACGCCCACCGGATGCAGGGTCTTCAGGATACGCCGCGCCTGGCGCTCGTGAAGACCGGCGGTATTTCGGCCGCCCTTGCCTGCCACCATTGCGAGGGTGCCCCCTGCGCCGAGGTTTGCCCGGTGAATGCCATCGAGCACGATGGCGATCGCATCCACGTCAAGGAGCAGGAGTGCATCGGGTGCAGGCTGTGCGCCATCGCGTGCCCCTTCGGAGCCATCCATCCCGATGGCACGTCTATCGCCGGTGTCGCAGGCATGTGCGACCCGACGCCTTCGTATCCTAAGTCCCTGAGCAGCCTGCTTACGTGGGCTCCTGGCCAGTACACCTGCGCCGTCAAGTGCGACCTGTGCGCCTTCGATCCGGACGGCCCGCATTGTGTGGCGGCGTGCCCCACCAAGGCGCTGACCGTCATGGGCGGCGCGGCCGATCGCGAGCTCGACGAGGCCAAGCGCCTGCGTTCGATCGAAAACGGTCCGGTCGTCGACGTTACCGCTGTGGCCCAGGGCCTGTCCGAGAAAGCAGAAGGGAGCGTAAACAATGGATAGCATGACGCTGTTTATCGCATCGCTTGCCGTCTCGTGCATCGGTGCGCTCGCCTCGGTTCTGCTGATCAAGGCCGATAACGCCGCCAAGACCGCCGGCTGCCTTATCGGCGCCGTCGCCGCGGTGCTTTCGTTTGTGGCCGGTATCCAGGCCGTGCTGGGCGATGTCACGTCGGTCGACACCATCGTGTTCTTCCCGTTTGCCCATTTCCAGCTGCTGCTCAATCAGCTGTCCGGCCTGTTCGTGGCGCTCATCTCGGTGCTCGCGTTTGCCGGTTCGATCTACGGTCTCAACTACTTTGATGAGTACCCGGGCAAAAAGGGCCGCGCCGGCTTCTTCTTTAACACCTTTGTGGCGTCCATGATGCTCGTCATCACCGCTGACAACGTGTTTTGGTTCCTGGTCGCCTTTGAGCTCATGTCGCTGACATCGTACTTCCTGGTCGTGATCGAGGAGAACGAGAACTCCATCCATGGCGGTTGGCTCTACTTTGTGATTGCGCATGTGGGCTTTGTGCTCATCATGGCGAGCTTCCTCACCATGACCAACTTCGCCGGTGGCTCGTTTGCCTTTGCGGATTTCCGCGCTACGCAGTTTAGCCCCGCGGTCGCATCCGTGTGTTTCGTGCTCGCCTTCTTTGGCTTTGGTGCCAAGGCCGGTATCATCCCGCTGCACGGCTGGCTGCCCAAGGCGCATCCCGAGGCGCCGTCCAACGTGTCGGCCCTCATGTCCGGCGGCATGATCAAGATCGGTATCTTCGGCATTCTCAAGGTTGGTCTCGACCTGCTCTCCGCCTCGGGCGTTCAGGTCTGGTGGGGCCTTATGGTCATGGTCTTCGGTGCGATCTCGTCGGTTCTCGGCGTGGCTTTCGCCCTGCAGGAGCATGACATCAAGCGCCTGCTGGCCTATCACTCCGTCGAGAACATCGGCATCATTCTGCTCGGCGTCGGCGCCTCCATGGCCGCCATGGCGCTCAACTCGGTCGGCATCGCCGTCCTGGCTCTGATGGCCGCCCTCTACCACACGTTTAACCACGCGATGTTTAAGGGCGAGCTGTTCTTGGGCGCCGGTGCGCTGCTGTACTCCACGGGTACGCGCAATATGGAGAAGATGGGCGGCCTGTTCCGTCGTATGCCGGCAACGGCCATCTGCTTCCTTGTTGGCGCGCTTGCCATCTCGGCCATCCCGCCCTTCAACGGCTTTGTGTCCGAGTGGTTTACCTACCAGTCGCTGTTTAACGCCGCCATGCAGGGCGACAAGGCCGTCATGATCGTTGCCCTGTTCGCTGCCGTCGCGCTTGCCATTACCGGCGCGCTGGCTGTCACGTGCTTCGTCAAGGCCTATGGCGTCTCCTTTGCCTCCGCGCCCCGTTCCGAGGCTGCGGCCAATGCCAAGGAGGTTCCCGCCCCCATGGTGTTCGCGCAGGGCCTGCTCGCGGCCATCTGCGTCGTGCTGGGCATTGGCGCTCCCGTGATCGCGCCCGTGCTGGTCGATGTCGCCGCGTCCGTGCTGCATCCGTACGGCGGCGTGTTTGCCGCCGAGGGCATGGAGCTCATGAACCAGTACTCCGGCGCTGCCACCTCCACGCCCGCGATCGCTATTGCGCTCGTGGTGCTCGTCGGTCTTGCCTGCGGTTATCGCAAGCTCAAGACCGTCGGCAAGGTGCAGAAGTCCCAGCCGTGGGCATGCGGCTATGCTCCCAACGAGCATATGCCCGTCGTGGCCACGACCTTTGCCTCCGAGGTGTCCTGGTTTATGCAGCCGCTCTACACGCTGCGCGACCGCTGCACGGCCGTCTGCTGGTCCATCGCGCACTTCTTCCAGAAGCTCACCGGTGTGGCCGAGGCTGTGGAGCCCGTACCCGACAAGGTTCTCGTCGATGCCCCGCATAAGGGTGTCGAGAAGCTCGCCGACCTCGCGACTAAGCTCGAGGGTGGCAACTACAGCATCTATATCTGCTACATCGTCGCGGCACTCGTGGTGTTCCTCGTGCTCGCCGTGCAAATGGGTTAAGGAGGGGAGAGCATGAACAACATCGTACTTGCCGTTCTGCAGGGCGTGGTCGTCATGGCCGTCGCGCCGTTCTTCTCCGGTCTCGGCCGCGTGATCCGCGCCAAGATGCACAACCGTCGCGGCCCCAGCATCATGCAGGACTATCGCGACCTGGCCAAGCTCTTTGCGCGCCCCGAGTCCCAGAGCGAGGACGCGAGCTTTGCGCTGCGCATTATGCCGCCGCTGTTCTTCGCCGTCGCCTTTATGCTCGCGATGGGCCTGCCGCTCTTTACGGCGCAAAGCCCCATCCCGGTCTTTGGTGACGCCATCACCATCATGTACAGCCTGGCGCTCGCCCGCTTCTTCTTCGCCCTCTGCGGCGTGGATTCGTCCAACGCCTACGCCGGTATCGGCGGCGTCCGTGAGCTGCTCATGAGCGTGCTCATCGAGCCGTCCATGCTGCTGGCGCTGTTTGCCGCCGCCCTGGTGTGCGGTTCCACCGACATCGCCACCATGGGTCAGCACATCATGACGGGCGCCATCGACGCGCCGGTCGCCGTGATCCTCGCCGGCATCGCCTTTGCGATTGCCTGCTACATGGAACTCGGCAAGCTGCCGTTTGATCAGGCCGAGGCCGAGCAAGAGCTTCAGGAGGGTCCGCTCGCCGAGCTTTCCGGCCCGTCGCTCGCCATGGCCAAGCTCGCCATGTCCATGAAACAGGTCCTGGTCGTCGCCTGGTTCTGCGCGATCTTCGTTCCCTGGGGCGAGCCCGCGACCGTGGGCACCGCCGCCGTTCTGGGCGCGGTCATCTTCCTTGTTAAGTGCCTGATCGACTTTGTCGTGTGCGGCGTGATCGAGAACTCTTGCTCGCGTTCGCGCTTTAAGGTGCTTGGCAATCAGACCTGGGCTGTCGTGGGCATCGCCGTTCTGGCGTTTGTCTTCGTGGTCGTCGGCGTGTAGGAGAAGGGAGAAACAATGTCATTTGCAGTCAGTCTGTCCCTTCTCGGCTTGGTCGCTATCGCGGCCCCGATGGTGGCCTCGGTGCTCGTCGCCCTGTTCCCCCGTCCGTACGCCAAGTGGTTCAGCGTTTTGGGTGCCGCCGTCTCGACGGTCTGCACCATCGCCCTCGCCGCGAATTTCGCTGGCGCCGGCATGCCCGACACGCAGGTCCCCCTGATCTCGTTTGGGCAGACCCTCGTTATGGGATTCACCTTCGATCGCATGAGCACGCTGCTCGCGCCCGCCTTTGTGGGTATCGGCCTGCTTGTCGTGATCTATTCGATTCCCTATATGAGCGAGAATAACCGTGAGCATCCCGACGCACCGCGTCGTCGCTTCTACGCGTACCTCGCGACCTTTATCGGCGCCATGGCCGGCCTCGTGTACAGCTCGACCCTCTTGGGCCAGCTCGTGTTCTTTGAGATCACGGGTGCGTGCTCTTGGGGCCTCATTAGCTACTACATGACGCCTACGGCCAAGAAGGCCGGCATGAAGGCCCTCATCATCACGCATATCGGTGCGCTCGGCCTGTATCTGGGCGCCGCCATCGTGTTTGCCCACACCGGCACCTTCGCCATTACCGCGATTGCCGGCCTCGACGCCAAGCTCAAGGCTATCGTCCTTTTGCTCGTGCTGTTTGCGGCCTGGGCAAAGTCCGCACAGGTCCCCATGTACATGTGGCTGCCTTCGGCCATGGAGGCGCCGACGCCTGTTTCGGCCTACCTGCACGGCGCCTCGATGGTCAAGGTCGGCGTGTGCGTGTTCGCGCGCGCACTCGTCTCTGCCGGCGAGATTCCCGAGATCGTTGGCTGGGTTGCCATTATCGACGCCATGGTCACCATGCTCTTTGGTTTCCTTATGTACCTGCCGCAAAAGGACATGAAGCGCCTGCTGGCCTTCTCCACGATCGCCCAGCTCTCCTATGTGTTCTTTGGTCTGGGCCTTTCGGTCTTTGGCAGCCAGCTGGCCTTTGATGGCGCCGTGTGCCACATCTTTAACCACGCTTTCGCCAAGACGCTGTTCTTCCTGATCGCCGGTTCGTTCTCCTTTACGCTCGGCACGCGTATGCTGCCCAAGCTTCGCGGCATCGTAAAGAAGTACCCGATCTCGGGCGTGGGCTTTGGTGTCGCGGCGCTCGCCATTGCCGGCGTGCCGCCCATGAACACGTTCTTCTCGAAGTTCCAGATCATCGCCGGTGGCTTCTCTGTGGGTGCCGGCAACGTCGCGATCCTGGTGCTCGTGTGCATCATGGTCGCCGAGACCGTCGCCACCTTCGCCTGGTTCCTCAAGTGGATGGGCTATTGCCTGCCCGGCGAGCCGAGCGAAGAGGTCGCTGCGGGAGCCCCGCTTCCCCGCGCGATGGCGTTCGTGTTCATCGTGCTCATCATCATGGTTATCGTCAGCGGCCCGCTTTCGGCCAGCTGGATCGGTTAGGAGGTAGAACGACATGGGTTATTCGATCGTCAACATCCTTGGCGGCCTTCTGATCGTCACGTCCACCATGGTGGTCGTCTCAAAGAACATCAAGCACGCCATCAGCTGGTATGCGGTGCAGTCGCTGGTGCTCGTGGGACTGCTCGCTACGCTCGGTGCCACTACCGGTGCGCAGGAGCTGCTTATGTGGGCCGGATCCGCCTTTATCACCAAGGTCGTCCTGGTCCCTTATATCCTCAACCGCGCATACAAGAAGATGGGCGAACCGAGCGACGCATCGCTCAAGGCTGGCCTTAAGCCCGCGTGGGCCATCTGCATCATCGCCGTCGAGGTCGCGATCTGCTTTGCCGTCGTGACGCAGATCAGCCTGCCCACGGCCGAGGTCGCAACTCCTGCGCTCGCCATTAGCTTCGCTCACTTCTTTGTGGGCCTCACCTGCATCATCTCGCAGCGCAACATCATGAAGCAGATCTTTGGATACTGCCTTATGGAAAACGGCAGCCACGTGACGCTCGCGCTTTTGGCCCCCACCGCTCCCGAGATCATCGAGATCGGTATCGCCACCGACGCCATCTTTGCCGTCATCATCATGTCCATCGTCGTGCGTCGCATTTGGGACGACTCCCACTCGCTCGATGCGCGCGACCTGTCCGAGCTGAGGGGGTAGTCCATGGAAACGTTGATTTTCGCCCTGCTCGCGACTCCTTTGGTGTTCTCGCTGGTCATGGCGTTTTTGCCTAAGAACACGTCCTATAACGTGTTTGCCGGTCTCAACCTGGTCTCCGTCGCAGCCGTCCTGGTGCTGTCGATTATGACGGCCGGTGACGTCCTTACGAGCGGCGAAACCGCGAGCGCTCTTGGCCTGTGGTTCCACCTCGATTCGCTGGGCGCCATCTTTGTGCTGCTCATCGGCTTTATCGGTTTTCTTACGGGGCTGTTCTCGCTGCCCTATGTAAAGGCCGATATCGAGGAGGGCTCCATGCCCGCCGAGCGCGCCAAGCAGTATTTTGCGCTGTTTAGCCTGTTTGTGTTCACCATGCTGCTCGCGTGCCTGTCCAACAACATGATCCTCACGTGGGCCGCCGTGGAGGCAACCACGCTTTCCACCGTGTTCCTCGTGGGTATCTACAAGAACAAGACGGCCCTCGAGGCTTCTTGGAAGTATGCGATGGTCTGTACCGCCGGCGTGGCCTTTGGCCTGTTCGGTACGCTGCTGATCTACGCCAACGCCGCCGACGTGATTCCCAACGCCCACGAGGCCGCATTCCTGTCGTGCGTGCTGCCGTATGCCGACCAGTTCGACCCGACGCTCATGCGCCTCGCCTTTGCGTTTATCGTGATCGGCTTTGGCACCAAGGCTGGCCTGTTCCCCATGCACACTTGGCTGCCCGATGCCCACTCTCAGGCTCCGAGCCCTGTCTCGGCCCTGCTCTCGGGTGTCCTGCTTAAGTGTGCCATGCTTGTGATCATGCGCTTCTACGGCTTTACCATCCAGGCCGTGGGTGCCGAGTATCCGCAACTTCTGCTGCTGATCGTCGGCACGCTGTCCATTTTGGTGGCGGCGCTTTCGATGTTTCGCCAGGACGACCTCAAGCGCCGCTTTGCGTACTCGTCTGTGGAGAACGTGGGCGTTATCGCCCTGTGCCTGGGTATCGGTGGCCCGCTGGGTATCGCCGCGGCCCTGCTGCACTGCGTGTTCCACGGCTTTACCAAGACGCTTGCCTTCTGCGTGTCCGGCAACATCCAGCACGCTTTTGGCACGCGTAGCCTGGCCAAGATCCAGGGCGTCGTCGAGGTTGCCCCCGCAACCGCCGCGCTCGCCGTCCTGGCGCTGCTCGGTCTTGGTGCCTTCCCGCCCTTTGGCATGTTTATCTCCGAGTTCCTGACTTTTGTCGCCGGTGTTACCGCCGGTCCCATGTGGCTGGTCGTCGTGGTCGCCCTCGGTCTTACCGTGGCCATCTCCGCGCTCACCCGTATCGCACTCAAGTCGGTATTCGGCCATGCGCCCCAGGGCATGGGCAAGCATGAGGCCCCGGCGCTCATGCTTATCCCCGAAATCATCCTGGCTGTCATGATCTTGTGGTTTGGCATCGCCACCCCGCTGCCTCTCGTGCACGGTGTGGAGACCGCGACCGGCATCGTGCTCGAGCAGAGCACCGAGGAACTTCACGCGACGCCGATGTACCGCGCTGTGTTCGGTACCGAGACCGCTCAGAGCGAGGTGGAGTAACGAATGATTGAAACTGAGAACAAGGTGTATGCCCGTCGCTGCGAGAGCCATGTCGAGGCCCTGCGCCGCGCCGTTCCGGGCTGCATCGAAAAGGTCGAGTGGCAGTGCGAGGACCAGCTGACGATTACCGTCAAGCAGGACAAGCTGCCCGAGGCCGTCCACTACCTGTATTACGAGCGCTACGGCTGGATTCCCGTGATCATCGGCAACGACGAGCGCAGCCTGTGCGGCCGTTACGCCGTGTACTACGTCATCTCCATGGAGGGGGAGGACCCCGGCTGGGTGACCGTGCGCACCGAGGTCGATCCCGCCAAGATGACGTTCCCGTCCGTGACGCCGTTCGTCCCCGCCTGCGTGTGGGGCGAGCGCGAGCTTCGCGACATGTTCGGCCTGATCCCCGAGGGTCTGCCCGATCGTCGTCGCCTGGTGCTGCCGGACGATTGGCCCAGCGGCCTGTATCCGCTGCGCAAGGACTCCATGGACTATCGTTTCCGTCCCGCTCCCGCGAGCGACATGGAAAACTACGAGTTCTTGGCCGATACCAAGGGCAAGGAGACGACGCTCGTCCCCATGGGCCCGTTGCACATTACCTCCGACGAGCCCGGCCACTTCCGCCTGTTCGTTGAGGGCGAGACGATCGTGGACGCCGACTATCGTCTGTTCTACGTGCACCGCGGTATGGAGAAGGTCGCCGAGACGCGCCTGAACTATGACGCCGTGACGTTCCTCGCCGACCGCATCTGCGGCATCTGCGGCTGCGCCCACTCGGTGGCCTATGCCGAGGCCGTCGAGCGCGCCCAGGGCATTCATGTCCCGCCGCGCGCCCAGTACATCCGCGCCATCATGCTCGAGGTCGAGCGCCTGCACTCGCATCTGCTCAACATTGGCCTGGCGTCGCACTACACGGGCTTCGACTCCGGCTTCCAGCAGTTCTTCCGCGTCCGCGAGAAGTCCATGGACCTGGCCGAGAAGCTCTCCGGTCACCGCAAGACCTACGGCCTCAACGTGATCGGCGGCGTGCGTCGCGACATTTTGGCCGAGCAGAAGCTCTCCACGCTCACGACCATCCACCAGCTGCGCTCCGAGGTTCAGGAGCTCGTCGACGTCTTACTCTCCACGCCCAACTTTATCGAGCGTACGAGTGGTATCGGCATTCTGGACCGCAAGATCGCACGCGACTTCTCTCCGGTCGGTCCGCTCATGCGTGGCTCGGGCTATGCCCGCGACGTGCGCTTTGACCATCCCTTCGACGGCTACGCTGATCCGGATGTTCAGAAGATGCATGCTGCCACGGCAGACACCTGCGATGCCTTCGGCCGCACCGCCGTTCGCATCCAGGAGGTCTACGATTCGATCGACATGATCGAGACCATGCTCGAGAACTGCCCGTCGGGCCCCATCCTCACCACGGATTGGGAGTACACCCCGCACAAGTACGCCATCGGCGCCACCGAGGCTCCGCGCGGCGAGGACGTGCACTGGGCCATGCTCGGCAACAACCAGAAGTGCTACCGCTGGCGCGCCAAGGCGGCCACGTACAGCAACTGGCCGGTCCTGCGCTACATGTTCCGCGGCAACACCGTGGGCGATGCGGCGCTGATCGTCGGCTCGCTCGACCCGTGCTACTCCTGCACCGACCGCGTGACGGTGACCGATGTCGCCGCCAAGCGCGACCACGTGCTCGACAAGGAGCAGTTCGAGAACGTCTGGCGCGACAAGTCGCCGCTTGCGGGCGAGGGCACCATGGCCGCTCCGCTCGATGAGGAGGCACTCTAATATGCTGAAGCTTTGGAAGGTTAACGCCAAGGCCGGCGACGCGACGGTCAAGTACCCGTTTGCGCCGTTTCCCACCAACAAGGACATGCGCGGCAAGCCCGAGCACAATGCCGAGCTCTGCATCGCCTGCGGTGCCTGCGGCGTGGCTTGTCCGGCCGATGCCATTCGCATGGACACTGACCTTGCGGCCGATACCATTACCTGGTCGATCGACTACGGCCGCTGCATCTTTTGCGGCCGCTGTGAGGAAGCCTGCCCCATGGAGGCCATCAAGCTCACCGAGGAGTTTGAGCTGGCCGTCATGAGCAAGGACGACCTCACCAGCAAGAGCGTCTACACGCTCGAGCACTGCTCGCGCTGCGGCAAGCCGTTTGCCCCGCATAAGGAGATCGACTACGCCAAGCGCCTGCTGCAAAAGGCCGGCGGCATGGAGGCCATCCAGGCCGCCCGTACCGTCGGTATGTGCCAGGAGTGCAAGCGCGAGCTCGACGCCCTGCGCGCCGCCTCGGCCGTAAAGACCGGCAACGCTGCCGGCATGGCTGCCAACGAGACGCTTGCGTCCGGCGAGCCCCAGGGCCCCGGCATGGAGTATCTGGGCGGCCACGGCGTGAACCCGGAGTATATCGACCTCGAGCTCAACCCCGATGCGCCCGAGATTCCCGCCGGTCCGGCGCCGGTCGAGGGCATCATCATGGATTTTGAAACGAAGGAGGAGTAACCATGGCCGAACCCACGCTTTTGCCCGAGCGGCTCCAGTACCGCCCGACCAAGATCGAGCTCGACGAGAGCATCGAGAAGGCCAAGGCGACCCTTCTTAAGAAGATCAAGCGCTCGGTGTACGTCTACCGTGTTGACTGTGGCGGCTGCAACGGCTGCGAGATCGAGATCTTCGGTTCCATCACGCCCGTCTTCGACGTCGAGCGCTTTGGCATCAAGGTCGTGCCCTCGCCCCGTCACGCCGATGTGTTGCTGTACACCGGTGCCGTGACGCGTGCCATGCGCATGCCGGCCCTGCGCGCCTTTGAGGCCGCACCCGATCCCAAGATCGTGGTGTCCTATGGCGCATGTGGCTGCACCGGTGGCATCTTCTACGACAACTACTGCGTCTGGGGCGGCACGGACAAGATTCTGCCGGTCGATGTCTACATCCCCGGCTGCCCGCCCAGCCCCGCGCAGACCATCTACGGCTTTGCCATGGCACTTGGCCTGCTGGACCAAAAGCTCCATGCCGAGACCACGGTGGAGGCCGCCGGCGAGCAGGCCGATATCCTGCACCCCGGCGTGCCGTACAAGCTGCGTGTGGCCATCGAGCGTGAGGCTCGCGCCATGAGCGGCTACCGTTACGGCCGCGACCTGGCCAATGAGTTTATGGATACGCTCGAGGGCGCGCCCAAGGGCGATATCCGCGGTGCCATGGCGCTGCTCATCGATAAGCAGGACGATCCGCGCCGCGTCGAGGTGTACTCGGCGCTGCAGGATCTGGTGCTGGCCGGAGGTCGCTAGATGGAGCTCACGGACCGCTCTGGTTACTTTGTGGGCCCCGGTATGCTCGGCGGCTCCTTTGGCGATGCCTCGCGCGCAAGCGACGAGGCCGCCGAGGGCGTCGCCGACCCCTGCCTGGGCCATGCGCCCGACCAGGTGGTCTTCTATGAGCTCACGCGTAAGTTTGTGGAGACCGAGGAAGACGTTCCCCAGGAGGCCTGCGACGTGCTGTACTACACGCTCGCCGTGGGCCACCACACCGGCGTGCTCGACTGCTTTGAGCCGCGCCTGTCGGTGCCGGTGAACGTGTTCTATTCGCTCGTCGACGCGCTGCCGGAGGGGGAGGCCAAGACCAAGTTCGAGGCCATCCGCTCCTTTGGCGAGTGCCAGCTCGACAAGGCGGCGGTGCCGTCGCTGCTCGAGGCCTGTGACACGCTGCTCGACGATCGCGGTTTTCGCGGTTCGGCCAAGGCCGGCATCTCGGTGTTCGATGACGACTTTGGCCTGCATGCCCAGCAGGTTGCGTTCTTAATGAAGTTTCGCGATCTGGTTGAGCGCGTGCGCGATGTGTCGGGCGTGTATCTGACGGGGAGGTTGCAGTAATGGGTCGCGTTGTGGATGGCCGTGTGAACGACGCCCCGTTTGCGGGCATTGTGCTCACGGCGGGAAGCGTGCTGCGCGCCGACGATGCCGCTGGCCCCGTGCTCTCCAAAAAGATGGAGGACACGCCCATCGCCGGTTGGTACACCATCGACGGTGGTCAGACGCCCGAGGACGACATCATCGAGGTCAAGCGCGAGCGTCCGCCGCGCCTGGTGTTGGTCGATGCCGCCGACATGGCGCTGCCCGTCGGTGCCATCCGCCTGCTCGATAAGACCGACGTCGCGCGCAAGTCGATGTTCACCACGCATTCGCTTCCCTTGTCGATTCTGATCGAAGAGATTGAGCAATCGTGCGAAGATATCGTCTTCATAGGGATTCAGCCGGGCGACACGGAGTTCTACAACCCCATGTCCCCGGAAGTCTTTGACGCCGTCGACGCCGTGTACGACGCCGTGGCCGCCAACGACTTTTCCCACTTTGTCCGCTTGGGACAAGAGCAATAGGTGCGCTTGTCCCTGCTGATTAGGAAAGAAGTGATTGACATGGCAGATTCCAAGGCAGAATATCCCGCTCCCGATTGCCTGGCGCCCGCCGCGATCGAGGCCAAGACCGAGGCCGCCGGCGTGACCAAGGCCAACCTGCCGGTCGCAAAGGCCTTTCTGTTGGCAATGTTCGCCGGTGCGTTTATTGCCTTCGGTGGCCTGTTCTTTACCGTGTTCTTGAGCGACAGCACGCTGGGCTGGGGTGCCCAGCGCGTCGTGGGCGGTCTGTGCTTTTGCCTGGGCCTGGTGCTGGTACTGGTGTGCGGCGCCGAGCTGTTTACCGGTAATTCGCTTATGGTCTGCGCGCTCAAGAGCAAAAAGATCACCCTGGCTCAGATGCTCAAGGCATGGGTCGTCGTGTGGGTCGGCAATTTTGTCGGTGCCCTGTTCATCGTCTTTTTGGTGTATATGGCCGGCATTTACAAGCTCAACGGCGAGGCGGTCGCCAATTCCATGGTGAGCGTCGCCGCCGGCAAGGTGACGATCGACTGGGTGACGATCTTCTTCCGTGGCATCCTGTGCAACATCTTTGTGTGCCTGGCCGTGTGGATCGGTACCGCCGGCAAGACCGTGGTCGATAAGGTTGTGGGCATTCTGCTGCCCATCGCCGCTTTTGTGGCCTGCGGTTTTGAGCACTGCGTCGCCAACATGTACTTTTTGCCCATGGGTGCCGTGATGCACGCGTTCGGCTATGGTGCCGACGTCGCCGGCGCCGATGCACTCAACGCTGCGGGCATTGCGTTTAACTTGTCCGCCGCCACGCTGGGCAACATCGTGGGCGGCGCGGTTCTGATCGCGCTCGGCTACTGGTTTATCTACGCTAAGAAGTCCGAGGCGTAAGGTACCGTCTGTTTGACGTTGGGCCTCCCGCGGGGCGTTGCCGTGCGGGAGGCTATTTGGGTCTGGGGCTCGTTGTCGGGCTGTTGCCCTGTTGTGTTTGGCTGATGAAAGGGGTAATCGAGATGGCATCTGCTGTGAAGCGTGACGGTCGCGCCGTGGTGACCACATGCGGGGGATGCTATGCCGATTGCGCCTTTGCGGCACGCGTTGAGGACGGTCGTGTGGTGGCTGAGTTGCCGGTTGTGGGGCATCCGTGCGCGGCGCGTGCCCTGTGCGCTCGCGGGCGCCATCGCCTGGCAATGCCGTTTGACGAGCGCGACCGCATTGTGCACCCCATGCGACGCCGCCGGGATGGCTCGGGGTTCGATGCGATTACCTGGGACGAGGCGTTTGCTCAGATTGCCGAGCGCCTTTTGGGGATTGTTGACGAGCGCGGGCCCCGTGCGCTGGGCATGACACTTGGTGTGCCCTCGTTCGACCGCTACTGGGCGTATCGTTTTATGCATGCGCTGGGTTCGCCTAACGTATACGGTGCCGATGGCGCCTGCGAGGTAAGCCGGCTTACCGGTTGGGAGCACAGCCTGGGTTATAGTCCCGCCTCCGACCTGTCACATACCGACTGCATCATGTATCTGGGGCGTTCCATTGTCGATTCGTCGACGATGGGGGCCGTTGACGCGCTCAACGATGCGCGCCGGCGTGGGGCGAAGATTATCGTGGTCGACCCCCGGCGCAGCGGCTCGGCCGCGCTTGCCGATCGCTGGCTCCGCGTGCGCCCGGGCTGCGACTTGGCGCTGCTGTTGGGTATTGCCCACGTGTTGATTGCCGAGGGCCTGTACGATCACGAGTTCGTGGACCGCTATACCACGGGTTTTGACGAGCTGGCGCAGGCGGCCCGTGCTTGGACGCCCGAGTGGGCCGAGTCGATGTGCGACGTGCCGGCCGCAGAGATTGTCGCCACGGCGCGCGATCTCGCTGCCGCCGCGCCTGCCACTGTGGTGGATGCGGGCTTTCATGGCGGTATCGGTATCGCGTATGCCAATAGCACCCAGACAGCGCGCGCTATCTGCTTGGTCGACGTACTGCTAGGCTGCATCGGACACGCGGGCGGTGCTCTCAACCCGCCCACGCCGCTCGTGTTGGGCGACCTCGATCCCGCACGCTTTGCGACGCCGCCGGTACCGCGCGGGCCCAAGCTGGGGTCCGAGCGCTATTCGCTGGTCGATCCGGTGCGCGGCCTGTGCACGACCATCGGTCAGTCGATTCTTGCCGGCGATTTGCGTGGGCTCATCGTCTATGCCAGTAACCCCGGTGCGGGCTATGGTAATGCGCAGGCTTGGTTGGGTATTTTGCAGCAGCTCGACTTGCTCGTGACGATTGATATTCGCTGGTCCGAGACGGCGCGTGCTTCTGACTTCGTGCTGCCCGACGTGACGTATCTGGAGGCCGACCGCGGCGTGGGCACGGTCGTGGACCGCAACGACGCGCGAGTGTTCTACCGCAACGCCGTGCTGCCTGTGCAGCATGACGACACACGTCCCGGTCGGGAGATTTTTGCCGGTCTGGCGCAGGCGTGTGGCGTGGGCGAGTACTTCCAGTTTACGTCTGACGATCTGGCAGCTGCCCAGGTGGAGCCTTTTGGGATTGATCTGGACGAGCTCAAGGAGCGCGGCTGGGCCGACACGGGTGTTGCGTTGCCATCGCGTACGGGCGAGCCGGCGATTCCCTTGGATGGCGGCAAAATTGCGCTGGCAAGTGACGTATGGGAACGAGCCGGCCTGGGTCGTGTACCCAACTGGATCGCTCCCATGGTGGAGCCTGGCCCGGGGATGTTTCGCCTCATTAGCGGCAATCGACCCTTTGAGTCGCATACCTCGCGCAGGCTCGCGGCGGCCGGTGCCGCCGAGGCGGGGTCGGACTTGGACGCCGTGCAGATGAACGCGGATGTCGCCGCTCACATGGGTATCGCCGATGGCGAGGTCGTCGAGCTTGTGAGCGACATGGGCCGCGATCGCGTGCGCGTGGAGACGACGCCCTATCTGCATCCGGCGTGCATTTTTACGTCGGCCGCCCCCGGTGGGCGTTCGTTTGGCTCCGATGCCGGTGGCGCTCAAGCCTTGGGCGTGGGTCCGCTCGACCATACGCCACTGCGTTGGGACCCGTTGACGGGCGCTGCGCTCACCCAGGAAAACGCCGTTCGCGTGGAAAAGATTGTCGCGCGCGGGGATAATGACGAGTAATTGACTCAGCTGATGTATTCGACTGATCCACGTTTCTTTTGAAAGGCCGCACATGAGCGATAGCCAGAACATGTCCGATGAGGTGCGCGCCCGCCTGCGCGCCATTCCTTCCGTCAACGAGCTGCTTGCCGAGTGGCCGGTGGTGAAGGCGGCGGGGGAGACCTGCGACGCGGTGGTGCATGCCGCCGTCACGGCCGAGCTCGACGAGGAGCGCGCCGCGATTCGCGCCGGTGCCGCGTCGCGTTCCAAGCGCGAGCTGGCCTCGGCCATCGAGTGGCGTGCGCATCGCTCCGCGCTGCCGAGCCTGCGTCCCGCCGTCAACGCCACGGGTGTGGTTATCCATACCAACTTGGGTCGCGCCCCGCTCGCGGAGTCGGCGGCAAAGGCCGTGGCCGAGGTCGCGCGCGGCTACAGCACGCTCGAGTACAGCGTGGACACCTGCTCGCGCGGGTCGCGTAAGGAACATGCCGCGCAGCTCATTCGCTCGCTTACCGGAGCCGAGGACGCGCTGGTCGTTAACAATAACGCCGCCGCCGTGCTGCTAGTGCTGGCGACTCATGCTGCGGGCAAAGAGGTTATCGTCAGCCGCGGCGAGCTTGTCGAGATTGGCGGCAGCTTTCGCATCCCCGATGTCATGGTGGCCTCGGGCGCCAAACTCGTCGAGGTCGGGGCCACCAACCGCACGCATTTGAGCGACTACGAGCGCGCCATCACGCCCGATACGGCGATGATCCTTAAGGTTCATCCTTCCAACTATCGCATCGAGGGTTTTCACGAGGAGGTGGGTTCTCGGGAGCTTGCGGCGCTTGCTCACAAGCATGGCCTGCTGTTCTACGAGGACCAGGGGTCGGGTGCGCTGTTGCCCGACGACATCCTGGTGCGCGGCGGCGAGGAGACTACGCCGGCTTCGGTTTCGGCAGGGCTCGATCTGGTGTCGTGCTCGGGTGATAAGCTGCTGGGCGCCGCGCAGGCGGGCATTATCATGGGCCGTCGCGATCTGGTCCAGGCTTGCGGGTTGCATCCGCTCATGCGTGCCCTGCGCCCGGGCAAGTTGGCGCTCACGGCGCTCGAGGCTACATTGCGCATCTACATGGACGGGGCGGATGTGGCCCATCGTGATATTCCGGTGCTCAGCATGCTTACGCTGCCGCAGGCCCACTTGGAACGACGTGCCCGCAAGCTGCGCGATCGTATGGTCGCCGGGCTCGATAAGGCGGGTTGCCCGTGCGCCGTTCAGGTGGAAATCGTCGAGGAGTCGTCGACTCCCGGCGGCGGCTCGCTGCCTACCGTCGAGCTGCCCACCATGTGCGTTGCCGTGTGCCTCGTCGATGAGCGTCTTTCCGTTGATGCGCTCAAGCGGTCGCTCGTCCAAGATTTCGACACGCCGGTCGTCACGCGAACCTCGCACAATCGCATTCTGTTTGACGTCCGTACGCTTGTGGGCGACCGCGATATCGAGACGGCGGCATCTACGCTCGTCGCGTGCGTTAAGAAGGCGATTGCTCGATGAGTGAGGTTCAAGCGCTGGTGGAGTGTCCCGTTATCGTTGGCACGGCGGGCCACGTCGACCACGGTAAGTCGGCGCTGATCGAGGCGCTGACCGGCAAGAATCCCGATCGCCTGGAGGTCGAACGTCGTCGCGGCATGACGGTGGAGCTGGGTTTTGGCGAGCTGGCACTGCCGAGCGGCAAGATCGTCGGCCTGGTTGATGTGCCGGGCCACGCGCATTACCTGCGCGCCATGGTGCAGGGTGCCACGGGTATCGACGTGGCCGTGCTGGTGGTCTCTGCCGTTGAGGGCGTAATGCCGCAGACGCGCGAGCACGTGCATGTACTGGAGTTGCTGGGTGTCACGCATATGGTGGTGGCGCTGACCATGCGCGATCTGGCCGATGCCGAGATGACCGAGCTTGCCGAGCTCGATGTCGATGACTTTTTGTCGGGTACCGTGTTTGCGGGCGCGCCGATTGTGCCCGTGTCGTCTAAGACGGGCGAGGGGATCGACGGGCTCCTTGCGGTGCTCGACGAGCAGGTAAGTGCCTGCTGGGATTCCTGTCGCGAGCGTGCCGAGCGTGGCGATGCCGCGCCGCGCCTGCCGATTGACCGCTGCTTTACGATCAAGGGCGTCGGCACCGTCGTGACGGGAACGCTGCACGATGCGCCGGTTGCGGTGGGCGACGAGCTGATGGCCTTGCCGTCGCGTACGGTCTGTCGCGTGCGCGGGATTCAGGTGCATGGTGACACGCCGCTGGCACTGCCCGGACAGCGCGTGGCGCTCAACTTGGTGGGCGATGCTGTCGCCGCGCTCGATCGCGGTGAGATGCTCGGCGTGGAGGGCCGTTTTGGTCAGACGTTGCGCTTTATGATGACATTCACCTACCTGGGTCGCGAGGGCGCCAAGCCGCGCGTGCTCGAGTCGGGCGCGCGCGTGCATGTGATGGCCGGCACGGCCGAGGTTGTTGGCCGCATCATGCTTTTGGAGGGCGAGGCCCCCATGGCGGTGGGCGAGACCCGTACCGTACAAGTGCGCTTGGAGGAGCCGCTGCCGCTGCGAGCCGGAGACCATGTCGTGGTGCTGTCGTATTCGCCCGTTATGCTCATTGGCGGCGGGCGTGTGCTGCTTTCGCGCTGCCGTCGCTCGCGCGAGCTTTCGGCGGGGGAGCGCACGCTGCTTGCAGCGCTTGAGGCCGGCGATGCCGTCGCTGGTGTTGAGGCGTGGTTGGCGCTGCAGACGTTGCCGGTCGTGGCTGCCGACGTTGCCGCGGCGCTAGATTTTGTTTCCGGTGAGGCCGATGCCGCGCTGAACGAGTTGGTAACGCGAGGTATTGTGTGCGAGCTTGCCGGCTCGGGCGGTGCGCTGTATGTGAATGCTGCCGCGCTCGACGCCGCGATGGATGCACTGGCGGCGATCCTGACCGCCATGCACGCGGCGGCTCCCAAGGAGACGGGCTTTACGCCCGGCGCCGTTGCCCATGCTGCGTGGCCTGCCGCTGATGAAGTCGTTGCCGCGGCTCTGATTGCCGAGGGCTGCTCGCGTGGTGTGTGCGCCGCCGAGGGTGCCGAGGTATTCGATCCGCATTCGGCTGCCGCGGCGGCACGCGTGGTGCGAGAGGCATGCGAGCGGATCGTCGCGCTGCTTGACGAGGCCGGCCTGGATGCACCGACGTTGCCAGAGGTGGGCGAGCAACTGCAGCTCGATCGCGACACCATGACGCGTGCCCTGCGCGAGCTTTCGCTCAACCGCTCCATCGTAAAGGTTGAGCGCGACGTTGCCTTGTCTGCTACCGTGGAGTCGCATGCGCGTGAGCTCGTCGCCGCTGCCATTGCCGACGCCGGTGGCGCTGCTACCACGAGCGCCCTGCGCGAGGCCCTAGGTGTGTCGCGCAAACGTGCCATCAGCATCTTGGAGCACCTGGATGCCGTTCACTTTACGGTGCTCGACAAGGAAGCCGGTGGCCTGCGCTCCCTGCGCTAGATTGGCTGCTCGGTTTGGTAAAATACCGGCGCACTTGGGAACGGATGGGCTCCGGTGGGCTCCGCGGTCCTCAAAACCGTTGCGAGGCGTGCAAAACGTCTTGGATGTGTTCGATTCACATACGTTCCCGCCATACGCTACCAGCGCTTTTGTGCTCGCGGTCTTGCTGCGTGCCGCAAAGGCGCTGTTTTGTTTTTGCATGAGCTTTTCGTAGCGCCGCTATTTCGGCGGCTGTATTTAGCTTCGTGCATCGGGTTTTGAGCATGCCGATGGGGGTGGTTTGCCGTATGACTACCGTAAGACGGGCCGATCTTTCTTGCGTCGTCCAGGCGGGCGGGCTTTCGTCGCGCATGGGTTGCGATAAGGCGCGGATGTTGTTTTGCGGCGAGCCGCTCATCGAGCGCGTGCTGGGTCGGCTGGCGCCAGTTGCCGGCGAGTTGGTCGTGACGACTTCGCGTCCCAGCGAGCTTTCCTATCTTGAGGAGCGCGCGTTTGGCGGTCTGGCGCCGCGCGTGGTAGCGGACCTTGAAGGGTCGGCGGGTGCCATGCGTGGCATCGCGAGCTCGCTGGCTGCTGCTCGGTTGCCCCTCGCGGCGATCGTTGCCTGCGATATGCCGTTCGTCTCACCAGAACTGATCGGCGCGCTTGCCGATCGTGTTGAGGCCGAGGCGCTCGACGTGTGCGTGCCGCGCGAGAAGCGGGGGATTGAGCCGCTGTGCGCCGTGTGGCGCCGCCAGGCTTGCGCGCCGGTTGCCCGTGAGTTGCTCGACCAGGACCGCCAACGCATCCGCTGTTTGATCGACCGGGTCCATGCCGGCTATCTGGATGAGCCCCAGATTGTCGAGGTTGCCGGTTCCACGCTCTGCTTCGAAAACGTCAATACGCCCGAGGAGTTTGCGGCGGCCGAGTTACTCGCCTAGATGATTGGAGTTGCCATGCCTCACGATATTTGCCCCGACACGGGAGAGCCTTGCACTTGCGATGGTTCCGAGCCCTGTACCTGCGGTTGCGGTGCCTGTGGACATACTGCGGAAGAGGAAGCGGCCGCCGCGGCGTATCGTGAGGCGCACCGCGAAGGCCCGTCCGGTGATGCCCTCGACCACGAGCGCAAGATTATCGTGTCGTTCGACAGCACTTTCGATGTGATGGAATGCGAGCAGCTGTGCCTTGCCGCCGGTGTGCCCGGACGCATCATGCCGCTGCCCGGCTCCATCACCGCCGGCTGCGGCCTGTGCTGGGCCATGCCGTTCTCGGGCGATGCACTCGCCGCTTTCCGCGCTGCCACCGAAGGCCGCATTACCCCTGCCGACTACCATCAACTCGTCCTCTAACTACCACACCACCACAAAGGTGCCTGTCCCCAATGTGGTGGTTTGGAACACGTGGACGAAACAGCTTCGAAACACGCGATTTGCGCGTCGGGCGCTCAAAAACGCCTCTACCTGCATCGTAATCAAAACGAAACATCTACTCGTCGGCTTATGCGAAACTTTGCTGCAACAGTGCGATATTATCCATACTCGATAAAGCTCGCGGCGCATAGGGCGCCTCGAACGACACTTTTCTTTTCCATCAATTGGAGGAAGCATGAGCTACACGCAGAAAGTTCTCGACGAGCTCAAGGCCCGCTATCCCGAGCAGCCTGAGTTCATCCAGGCCGCGACCGAGATCCTCGGCACCATCCAGCCGGCGCTCGACGCCCATCCCGAGTACGAGGAGGCCGCCCTGCTGGAGCGCCTCGTCGAGCCCGAGCGCATCGTCATGTTCCGTGTCCCCTGGGTCGACGACCAGGGCAAGGTTCAGGTCAACCGCGGCTATCGCGTCGAGTTCAACTCTGCCATTGGACCCTACAAGGGCGGCCTGCGCTTTAACCCGACGGTCACCCTGGGTATGCTCAAGTTCCTGGGCCTGGAGCAGATCCTCAAGAACAGCCTGACCACCCTTCCCATGGGCGGCGGCAAGGGCGGCTCCGACTTTGACCCCAAGGGCAAGTCCAACAACGAGATCATGCACTTCTGCCAGTCCTTCATGACCGAGCTCTATCGCCATATTGGCCCCAACACTGACGTTCCCGCCGGCGACCTGGGCGTTGGCGGCCGCGAGGTTGCCTACCTGTTCGGTCAGTACAAGCGCCTGACCAACGAGTGGACCGGCGTCCTTACCGGCAAGGGCCTCTCCTTTGGCGGCTCGCTCGCCCGTACCGAGGCCACCGGCTACGGTCTGGTCTACTTTGTGGACGAGTACCTCAAGAGCCGCGGCGAGTCCTTCGAGGGCAAGAACGTCGTCGTTCACGGCTCCGGTAACGTCGCCATCTACGCGGTCCAGAAGGTCGCCCAGCTCGGCGGCAAGGTGCTGGCCTGCTCCGACACCCACGGCTGGGTCGAGGATCCCGACGGCATCGACTACACCGTGCTCGAGCACATCTACAACAAGAAGCGCTCTGGCCACGACAAGGGCGTTACGCTCGCTATGTACGTTGACGAGAAGCCCAACGCCGTGTGGCACGAGGGCGACGGCCGTGGCGTGTGGCAGCTGCCCTGCGACATCGCGCTGCCCTGCGCTCGCGAGAACACGCTGCTGCTCGAGGACGCCCAGGCGCTTGTCGCCAACGGCTGCAAGGTGGTCGGCGAGGGCGCGAACATGCCCACGACCATCGAGGCCACGACCTACTTCCAGGAGAACGGCGTCGCCTTTATGCCCGGTAAGGCTGCCAACGCCGGCGGCGTGCTCGTGTCCGGCCTGGAGATGAGCCAGAACGCCGAGCACCTGTCCTGGACCTTCGAGGAGGTCGACGGCAAGCTCGAGCAGCTCATGCGCGGCATGTTCCACAACGTTGACGACACCGCCAAGGAGTACGGCCAGGAGGGCAACTTCGTCATGGGCGCCAACATCGCCGGCTTCCTGAAGGTCGCCGACGCCATGCTCGCTCAGGGCGTGTGCTAATTCTTCGCTCGACATAGCATCGAGGAAGGCTTCCAGTCATCTTGGCTGGGAGCCTTTTTCTGTGGTGGTGAGGGTTGTGCCCCCTCGTTTGGTACACTAAAAGGTACTGGACAAGTGAAGAGATGGGGGAGAACGTGCTCAAGTTCGGTACCTACGTCCGTGTTGGAAACGCGGCCGAAGCCTATGAGCTCTTACAGAAGAACCGCAACAACAAGATTGTGGGCGGCGGCACCTGGATGCGCCTGGGTTCGCGTCGCGTGGCGACGGCGATTGACCTTTCGGCCTGCGGACTCGATCAGATCGAGGAGACCGAGACCGAGTTTCGCATCGGCGCCATGTGCACCCTGCGCCAGCTCGAGCGCCATGCCGAGCTCAACGCGCTTGTCAACCATGTCTTTGAGTTTGCGGTCCACGATATCGTGGGCGTGCAGCTGCGCAACACCGCCACGGTGGGCGGCAGCATCTACGGCCGCTTTGGCTTCTCGGACGTGCTCTCGGCGTTCCTGGCGCTCGATTCGTATGTTGAGCTGACGGGTGCCGGCCGCGTGCCGCTCGCCGAGTTCGTGGACATGGGCTACGTGCGCGACGTGATCGAGCACGTGGTGGTCGTTAAGCACGATTACCGCGCAAGCTATGAGGCCGTGCGCAAGGCCGCGACCGACTTCCCCTCCTTAAACGTCACCGCCGCCTGGTGGGACAACAGCTGGCATGTCACCGTGGGCGCCCGCCCGCTGCGCGCGTCCCTGCTGCGGGGCGAGGCATGCGGCCTGGTGAACGAGCAACCTTCCGAGGACGAGCTGCGCGCACTGGCCGCATCCGTGCGTGCCCTGAGCTACGGCACTAACTTGTGGGGCTCGGCTGACTACCGCCGCCGCATCTCGGCCCCGCTGGCGATTCAGGCTGTACGTCGTGCCGCCGGCATCGAGCTTTCGGCCGCGCTTGCCCGCGAGCTCGAGACCGTGCAAGTGCCTAAGTTTGCCACGGACGAGTATTCCTGCCGCCGCGTGCCCGGCGTCGATTCTAGCGAGGTGCGCTAATGGCTGCCAAACTCATCGATCTTTCCTTTACGCTCAACGGCCGCAAGGTCAAGGTTCAGATTGCCCCCGATACCATGCTCTTTTCGCTTTTGCGCGAGCAGGGTTGCGCATCGGTGCGCTGCGCCTGTGAGACCACCAACTGCGGCCTGTGCACGGTGTGGCTCGATGGCGATCCGGTGCTGAGCTGCTCGGTTCCCGCCGCGCGCGTCGAGGGCCGCTCCATCACCACCCTCGAGGGCCTCAAGGCCGAGTCCGAGGCGCTCGCCCGCGCAATGGCTGCCGAAGGTGCCGAGCAGTGCGGTTTTTGCGCCCCCGGCCTCATCATGAACGTGCTGGCGCTTGCCCGCGCCGCCAAGGAGGACCCGAGCCTCGTCGCCACGCGCGAGGAGCTCTCGCGCCAGCTCGCCGGCAACCTCTGCCGCTGCAGCGGCTACGAGAGCCAGCTGCGCGCCATCGTGCGCTTCCTTAACGAGTCCGGCGTGCAGGTGGGCTTTGAGATGCCCGAGCTGCCGGTCAACGACACCAGCTGCGACGGTGTCTCGTACAAGCAGATTACCCACAAGCAGCCCAAGAAGGACTCGAAGGCCCTGCTTGAGGGGCGTCCCGTCTACACGGGCGACCTGGTGCCCGCCGGCGCGCTCATCGTCAAGCTCAAGCGCAGCCCGTATGCCCGCGCCAAGATCCGCTCCATCGATACGTCGCGCGCCCTGAAGGTGCCCGGCGTGGTGGGCGTCTACACCTACGAGGACGTGCCCAAGCGCCGCTTTACCATTGCCGGCCAGAGCTATCCGCAGCCGAGTCCCTACGACCGCCTGATTCTCGAGAACCTCGTGCGCTATCAAAACGAGGAAGTGGCGATCGTCGCCGCCGAGACTGAGGAGGCCGCCGACAAGGCGCTCAAGCTCATCAAGGTCGACTACGAGGTGCTCGAGCCCCTGCTCGACTTTACCCAGGCGCTCGATAACGACATCGTGGTCCACCCCGAGGGCGACGTAACCTTTATGTTCCCGCAGGGCGGCGACGTTGCTCGCAACCTGGTGTGCAGCGGCACCAGCGATTTTGGCGACCTCGACGAGGCATTCGCCCAGAGCGACATCGTCTTTGAGCGCACCTACACGAGCCAGGCCACGCAGACCGCGCCCATGGAGACCTTCCGCGCCTTCGCGACGACCGATGCGTTCGGCCGCATCTCGGTGACCACCTCGACGCAGGTGCCCTTCCACGTGCGCCGCATGGTCGCGCAGTCGCTCGACATTCCGCAGTCACAGGTGCAGGTCATTAAGCCGCGCATCGGTGGCGGCTTTGGCTCCAAGCAGACGGGCTGCTGCGAGATCTTCGTGGCGTTCGTCACTCAGCAGACCGGCCGTCCAAGCTATTGCTGCTACACCCGCGAGGAGACCATCACTGCGGGCAACTCGCGCCACCAGATGCAGATGACCGTTAAGCTGGGCGCCATGAACGACGGCACCATCACGGCCATCGATCTGCATACGCTGTCCAACGCCGGTGCTTATGGCGAGCACGCTACCACGACGATCGGCCTTTCGGGCCACAAGAGCCTGCCCATCTACAACCACGTGAAGGCGAGTCGCTTTAGCTGGGACGCCGTCTACACCAATACCAACCGCGGCGGCGCGTATCGCGGCTACGGTGCCACCCAGGGCCAGTTTGCCGTCGAGAGCGCCGTCAACGAGCTTGCCGACATGCTGCACATGGATCCCGCCGACCTGCGCCTTAAGAACATCGTGCGCGAGGGCGAGATCATGCCGCAGTACTACAACGAGAAGCTCAACGCCTGCGCGCTCGACCGCTGCCTGCTTCGCGCGATGGACATGATCGGCTGGCGCGACAAGCCGCTGGCCGTGGACCTGGGCGACCGCGTGCGTGCTCTGGGCTGCGCGCTCACCATGCAGGGCTCGGGTATCTCCAATGTGGATATCGCCGGCATCGACATGCGCCTTGAAGAGGACGGCTTCATTACCATCGGCACCGGCGCCACCGATAACGGCATGGGCGTCGACACGATCCTGGCGCAGATCGCCGCCGAGGAGCTGGGTGTGGAGAGCTCGCTCATTGTGGTACGCGGCGTGGACACCGATGTGTCGCCGTTCGACGCCGGCTCGTACGCGAGCTCGGGCACGTACGTGACGGGTCTGGCAGCCAAGAACGCCGCGACCGAGCTGCGTGAGAAGATTTGCGCCAAGGCCGCCCAGATGTGGGACGTGGACGCTGCCGACGTGGTCTTTGATGGCCAGTACGTGCGCCTGTCCGACGAGCGTGCCGCCCGCGAGCAGAACTGCTACCTCACGCTGCGCGACTTTGCCAACCTGTGCGTCAAGAACATCGCGGGCGGCGACGCGCTCACCTCTCATGTCTCTGCCTGCCTGCCCGTTTCGCCTCCGCCGTTTATGGCCGGCATTGCCGAGGTCGAGGTCGACAAGGCCACCGGCAAGGTGACTGTGGTGGACTACGCGGCGGCCGTCGACTGCGGTACCGTGATCAACGAGGCGCTCGCGCGCGTCCAGGCCGAGGGCGGTATTGCCCAGGGTATCGGTCATGCGCTCTACGAGATCGTCGAGCACGACGATCGCGGCCGCCTGCGCACCGGCAACTTTATGAGCTACAAGCTGCCCACGCGCCTGGATATCGGCAGCATTCGCGTGGCCTTTGAGCCGAGCTACGAGCCGACGGGTCCGTTTGGCGCCAAGTCGATTGGCGAGGTCGTCATCAACACGCCGCTCGCCGCCGTGGCCTCGGCCGTGGCACACGCCACCGGCCACCAGGTTCGCTCGCTGCCGATCACGCCCGAGAAGGCCCTGCTGGGGGAGTAGGCAAGGAGCCGCTGTATCCGCTCTTTGCCGAGCCCGGGGAAACTGCAGCCCACTTTTCGACCGAATTGTGGGCTGCAGAGGATAGCCGATGGGGGTAGCTAATTTGGGACGGGGCTTTTTTAGCTACCCCCCTTTTGGGGGTAGCTAAAAAAGCCCCGTCCCAAATTAGCTACCCTGTTCCGCTGTAACTCGTGGTGAGGTCGTGAGCCTGTAAAAGGTGTGCGTGCGCTTGTCGCTCGTATCTGCTATCATTCCTAGTCTGTGCGCTCATGCGGGCGTGGCGGAATTGGTAGACGCGCCAGATTTAGGTTCTGGTGGGATTCCCGTGAAGGTTCGAGTCCTTTCGCCCGCACCAACGCATCTGCGTCGGCCCTGGCCGTCGCGACACTTTGTTGCATAAAGGTACCAGCACCTCAGATAAGCTGGGCAGTATGAGGAGGAACGTGTTGAACATCACCGCTTCTGACGTCAAGGACGCCAAGCTCACCGCTACGGTCACCATCCCGGCCGCCGACGTCGACGCCGCGATCAAGAAGGCCTACAAGGACACCGCCAAGAAGTACCGCTTCCCGGGCTTCCGCGCCGGTAAGGCCCCCCGTCCGGTCATCGACTCTGCTCTTGGCGCCGAGGCTACCCTCGCTCAGGCCACCAACGACCTGATCGCCGCCAACGAGCCCGCCGTCCTCAACGAGCTGGACATCGTCCCCACCAAGAGCGGTGACTACAAGGAGCTCGACCTCGCCAAGGATCACGAGGACTACACCTACACCGTCGAGTTCTCCCTGCGTCCCGCCGCTGAGCTCTCCTCCTTCGACGCTGTCGAGATCGAGATGCCCCCCGCGGAGGTCACCGAGTCCGAGATCAACAACCAGGTTGAGATGCTCCTCAACTACCGTGCCACCTTCGAGGACGTCGAGGGTCGCGCCGTTGAGGCCGAGGACTACGTCACTGTCGACCTCAAGGCCGTCGAGAACGCCGACAACTTTGCCGCCGAGGGCCGCATGCTCATCGCCGGTAGCGACAGCAACCCCAAGGAGTTCAACGAGGCCCTGATTGGCGCCAACGTTGACGACGTCAAGACCGTCACCTGGACCGACGAGGTCGAGGAGGGCGAGGAGGCCGAGACCCACACCGTCGAGGTCACCGTCAAGGGCATCAAGGTCCGCAACACCCCCGAGCTCACCGACGAGCTCGTCAAGTCCGACTTTGGCTTCGACAGCATCGACGCTATGCGCGACGCCATCAAGCTCGAGATCGAGCAGGACAAGGCTTCCCGTCTCCCGGCCGAGAAGGAGAACCGTTGCGTCTCCGCTCTCGCCGAGCGTCTGCAGCTCGACGAGATGGACGCCGACTACGAGCAGTCCGTCTTTGAGGAGCTTGGCCAGAACTTCCTGTCCAACCTCGCTGCCCGCGGCATGACGCTGGACACCTGGCTGCCCGCTTCCGGCCTGACCATGGAGCAGTTCATCGGCGACCTGCACAAGCAGGCCAACGACGTCGCCCGTGAGTCCCTGGCTCTCGACGCCCTCGCCCGCGAGCTCAAGATCGAGGTCACCGAGGACGACATCAACGCCGAGTTCGAGAAGGCTGGCGTCAAGGACGTCGAGGCTTCCAAGGCCGAGTTCATCGCCGATGGCCGCATGCCTGCCGTCCGCGAGTCCATCCGTCGCTCCAAGGCCGTCGACCACCTGGTCGAGAACGCCAAGGTGACCGAGGTCGACGAGACCGCCAAGGACGCCGAGTAATTCTCGCCACCTTTCCCGCGAGCGCATGCAGGCGCCCGTGATGGGGTAAAGTTATAAACCGGTTATTCGGTTGCTTCGTACGGTGCCAGCCAATGCATAGCATGCGGGCACCGTACGTTTATCTAGAACCAATTTGGTCCGCAAGAGAGAAATGGAGATGCGTATGATCGCTAAGTTCGATTCCGTCCTCGTGCCATACGTTATCGAGCAGACGCCGCGCGGCGAGCGCAGCTACGATATCTATTCGCGCCTGCTCAACGACCGCATCATCTTCTTGGGCGAGGAGATCAACTCCGTCAGCGCCAACCTGGTCGTTGCCCAGCTGCTGCATCTTGAGAGCCAGGATGCCGAGAAGGATATCTCGCTCTACATCAATTCGCCCGGTGGCGAGGTCTACTCCGGCCTGGCGATTCTGGACACTATGAACTTTATCAAGCCGCAGGTCTCCACCATTTGCGTCGGTATGGCCGCGTCTATGGCCGCCGTGCTGCTTTCGGCCGGCGCCAAGGGCAAGCGCTTCTGCCTGCCGCACTCCAAGGTCATGATTCACCAGCCCAGTGGCGGTGCCCAGGGTCAGCAGACCGAGATCGAGATCGTGGCCGAGGAGATCAAGAAGACCCGTCGCGAGCTCAACCAGATCTTGTCCGACGCCTCGGGCCAGCCGATCGAGAAGGTCCAGGCCGATACCGAGCGCGACAACTACCTGACCGCTGCCGAGGCGCTTGACTACGGCCTGATCGACCGTATCGTTACCTCGCGCGATCTTGCCGCGAAGGACGCCTAGGATGGCCGGTAACATGCAGGACAACTTTGACGAGAACGGCAACCCCATCCGCTGCTCCTTCTGCGGAAAAGAGCAGGGTCAGGTGCGCCGCCTTGTAAAGGGCCCCACCAACATCTTTATCTGCGACGAGTGCGTTGCCGCCTGCTCCGAGATCTTGGAGGAGTCGCTGGCTTCGGACTTTATGGATGCCGCCTGCAACGGCAAGCTGCCGGGCTTCCTCAACGACCACGGTCAGGCTGCCGGGCAGCCTGCCATGGATCCCGAGGCCGAGGGCTTTGAGCTCGAGGACGACGTGCGTCAGGTCATCACGCACGTGCCGACCCCGCACGAGATCTATGACGAGCTTTCGGCCTATGTCATGGGTCAGGAAGACGCCAAGCGCGCCATGTCGGTTGCCGTGTACAACCACTACCGTCGCGTGATCGAGGGCGGCGCCGCGCTTTCGGCCTTTGACGAGGCCTCGGGTGCGGGTTCGCGGCTCGACGACGATATGGACGAGGTGGAGCTCGCCAAGTCCAACATCTTGCTGCTCGGTCCCACCGGTACCGGTAAGACCTTGCTCGCCCAGACGCTCGCGCGCATCCTCGAGGTGCCGTTTGCCATCGCCGACGCCACCGCACTCACCGAGGCCGGTTACGTGGGCGAGGACGTGGAGAACATCCTGCTCAAGCTCATCAATGCTGCCGATGGCGATATCGAGCGTGCGCAGGTCGGCATCATCTACGTGGACGAGATCGACAAGATCGCCCGCAAGGCCGAGAACCTCTCCATCACCCGCGACGTATCGGGCGAGGGCGTTCAGCAGGCGCTGCTTAAGATCCTTGAGGGCACGGTGGCAAGCGTTCCGCCCACCGGCGGCCGCAAGCACCCCCAGCAGGAGCTGCTGCAGATCGACACGACCAATATCTTGTTTATCTGCGGCGGTGCCTTTGTGGGTCTGGACAAGATTATCGCCGATCGCGTGGGCAACAAGGGCGTGGGCTTTAACTCCGAGATCGCCGGCCCCACCTCGGTCGACGAGAACGACCTGCTGCGTCAGGTGCTCCCGCAGGACCTTAACGCCTTTGGCATGATCCCCGAGTTTGTGGGACGTACGCCCGTCGTCACCCAGACACAGGCGCTCGACGAGGACGACCTGGTGTCGATCCTGACCGAGCCAAAGAACGCCGTTGTGCGTCAGTACCGCAAGATGTTCCAGCTCGAGGACGTTGAACTTGAGTTTGAGGACGCCGCCCTGCACGAGATTGCCCGCATGGCGCTTGCCCGCAAGACCGGCGCCCGCGGCCTGCGCTCCATCTGCGAGGACGTGCTGCAGCAGACGATGTTCGACCTGCCGAGCGAGGAAGGAGTCGCCAAGGTCATCGTGACCGAAGCCTCCGTAAAGGGCGAAGAACAGCCCCAACGCATCTACGGGTAAACCAACCAAAAACGTGTTTGCAAATAGCCTCCGACCACCCGCGGTCGGAGGCTATTTTATATATACGCAATAACCCCAACTACCTGTGTTATTCTGTGTGTTTGTTTTAGCCTCAGGGAAGTCATATCAGACTGAAGTAATCGATACCTAAGGGGAGGAATGCAGACCCTGGCGGGCCTACATTCCTCCCCGGCGGGACAGGGAGAGATATATGGAAGAGATGCCCAAGAACTACGATCCGTCGACCAACGAGCCGGCGATCCTGCGGAAGTGGCTCGACGGCGGCTACTACAAGCGCCGTGAGGGCGTGGGCGACTGCACCGTCACCATTCCGCCTCCCAACGTGACCGGCAAGCTCCACATGGGTCACGCTACCGACGACTCCATCCAGGACGCCATCATCCGTATGGCCCGCATGCGCGGCAAGTCCACGCGCTGGGTGCTCGGCACCGACCACGCCGGTATCGCCACGCAGACCAAGGTCGACAAGAAGCTCAAGAGCGAGGGCATCAGCCGCCTGGAGATTGGCCGCGACAAGTTTGTCGACGCTTGCTGGGATTGGACCCACGAGTACGGCGGCATCATCGTCGAGCAGATCAAGCGCATGGGCTGCTCCGTCGACTTCGACAACGAGCGCTTTACCATGGACGAGGATTACGCCCAGGCCGTGCGTAAGGTCTTCTGCGACTGGTACCACGACGGCCTGATCTACCGCGGCAAGCGCATCGTCAACTGGTGCCCCAACTGCACCACCGCTATCTCGGACGACGAGGCCGAGTACAAGGACGAGAAGGGCCATCTGTGGCACCTGCGCTACCCGCTGACCGAGCCGGTCAACGGCCAGGACTACATCGTCGTCGCCACCACGCGCCCCGAGACCATGCTCGGCGACACGGGCGTTGCCGTCTCTCCGAAGGATCCCGAGAAGGCCGCCTTCGTGGGCAAGACCGTCAAGCTTCCCATCGTCGACCGCGAGATCCCCATCTTTGAGGATTGGCATGTCGACGCCAACTTTGGTTCCGGCTTCGTCAAGGTCACCCCGGCCCACGACCCCAACGACTATGCCATGGGTCAGGCTCACGACCTGCCGCAGATTAACATCTTCGACGAGCACGCGGTGGTCGTCGAAGGCTACGGCGAGTTCACCGGCATGACCCGCGACGAGTGCCGCGAGGCCGTCATCAAGTGGTTCGACGAGCACGGCCTGCTCGACCACGTCGAGGAGCACGACCACTCCGTCATGCACTGCTACCGCTGTGACGCCGCGCTTGAGCCGTGGCTGTCCGAGCAGTGGTTTGTGGCCGTCGATAAGCTCAAGGGGCCGGCGCTTGACGCCGTCAACTCCGGTAAGGTCACCTTCCACCCCGCGCGCTGGACGCAGACCTACACCACTTGGATGGAGAACCTTAAGGACTGGTGCATCAGCCGCCAGCTGTGGTGGGGCCACCGCATCCCTGTGTTCTACTGTGAGGACTGCGGCTGGGAGGACGCCCTGACCGAGGACACCGACGTGTGCCCCAAGTGCGGCGGCCATCACGTGCATCAGGACGAGAACGTGCTGGACACCTGGTTTAGCTCGCAGCTGTGGACCTTTGCCACGCAGGGCTGGCCGCAAAAGCCGGAGCTGCTCGAGGGCCATCACCCCACGACGGCGCTCGTTACTGCGCGCGACATCATCGCGCTGTGGGTCGCCCGCATGGTCATGAGCTCGCTGTACTTCCTGGATGAGGTGCCGTTTAAGGACGTCGTCATCTACCCGACGATCCTGGCCAAGGACGGCAGCCGCATGTCCAAGTCTAAGGGCAACGGCGTTGACCCCATGGACCTCATTGGCATGTACGGCGCTGACGCCATGCGCTTCAACTTGCTCACACTGTGCACCAACAACCAGGATGTTAAGTTCGACGCGAACATCGATAAGAAGACCAAGAAGCTCATTGACAGCCCGCGCACCGAGCAGGCCAAGTCGTTTGTGACCAAGATCTGGAACGCCAGCCGCTTCCTGCTCATGAACATGGAGGGCTACACGCCCGGCGAGCCCGTCGTGGAGACGCCGGCAGACGCCTGGATGTTCAGCCGCCTGGCTAAGGCCGTCAAGATGGTCACCGAGGGCATTGAGAACTACACCTTTGGCGATATGGCCCGCGGCGTGCAGCAGTTCTTCTGGAACGAGGTCTGCGACTGGTACGTTGAGGTCACCAAGGCCCGTCTGAAGGGCGAGGGCCGTCTGCAGGCTCAGCGCAACCTGATTTTTGTGCTCGACACCTCCATTCGCCTGATGCACCCGCTCATGCCGTTCGTTACCGAGGAGATCTGGGACAACATGCCGGCGAGTGTGCTCGACCTGGATGCCGAGGGCAACGTTGACCGCGCCGAGGCGCTCATGATCGCCAAGTGGCCCGAGCCCGCCGACTACGCCAAGTATGTTGACGAGGACGCCGAGCGTGCGTTTGAGCTGTGCCGCGCCGTCGTTTCCGCCGCCCGCGCCACACGTTCGCGTTACCGCTTGAGCCCCAAGGCCGAGCTCGATGTGGTCGTGCGCGCCGGTGCCGAGGACATTGAGAAGCTCGAGAGCCTGCGCTCGACCATCGAGCCGCTGGCCAACACCGCCTCGCTGGTCATGGGTACCGACGTTGAGAAGCCGGCTGCGAGCATTGCCGTGGTCGATAGTGGCGTCGAGGTCTTTGTTGTGCTCGAGGGCAAGGTCGATCTTTCGGCCGAGAAGGCGCGTCTTGAGAAGGAGATCGCCGCGGCTCAGAAGGAGCTCGCCGGCTGCGAGAAGACGCTTGCCAACGAGGGCTTTGTGGCTAAGGCCGCGCCTGCGGTGGTGCAGAAGAAGAGGGACCGTGCAGCTGAGCTCAAGGAGATCCTGGCGGCGCTGACTGCTCAGGTTGCTGACTTCTCGTAAGCGTTACTGGGGGACGCGGTTTGGGGCATTGCTCGCTACTGCGGACAGTCCTGCTCGCACGAAGGCCACATTAAGTGGCCTTCGGCTCGTGCGGAACTTGTATCGAGCAAAGCCCCAAACCGCTCCTATAGCGGTTACGGGAGCGTCCGCTGCCTGGTGAGGTCACTTGCTTGTGGCCTTGATCTTGCTGCAAGCGGGTAAAGGCTGATATTGTCAACGCGAGGGGCTCATTCTTTTTGATGGGCCTCTTTTTCTGTAATTGGAGACTTTGGGTTATGGCTAAGCGTTCTGGGTCGTATGTCGTTCCGTTCTCGTTTGAGCTGCTTTCGTTTGGTGAGGCTGTGGGGCTTGCTGCTGATACGGGGCGGATTTCTGGGGATGCTGGTCCTCTGCTTGAGACGGTTGTCGATATGCTCGATGAGCTGGGACGTCCGGACGATTACTTTGATTGCATTCAGGTTGCCGGTACCAATGGCAAGACTTCGACTACGCGTTTTTCGGCTGCCATTCTTCGTGGTGAGGGGCTCAAGACCGCGCTGTATACGTCGCCGCAACTGGTTCGCTATCCCGAGCGCATGGAGGTTGACGGGCGCGTCGTGAGCGATGAGGCGTTTGCCCGTGGCGTTTCTGCCGCTGTTGAGGCGGGACATCGCGTGAATGCGCGCCGTGTGGCGGTAGGGGAGCGCGCCTATTCCATCACGCCGTTTGACCTGCTGACGGCTGCCGCGCTTGTCGTGTTTGCCGAGGCCGCGGTGGATGTTGCCGTGCTCGAGGTTGGCATGGGTGGGCGTTGGGACGCCACAAGCGCGACCGATCCCGTGGCCGTTGCCATTACGGGCATTGGGCTCGATCATACACGTATTTTGGGCAACACGCTCGAGGCCATTGCGGGGGAGAAGGCTGCGGTTATTAAGCCTGGGCGCTTGGTTGTTTTGGGCGAGGGTACGCATGAGGCGAGCGTTCAGCGCGTGATGGATGCCCGTTGCCGTGAGTGCGGTGTGGTGCCGCTGGTGGTGAACCATGCCACGACTAAGGTGCCGGCGCATGTGGGCGACACGGTTGAGTTTAGCTGCACCACGCCGCGTGCGATCTATACGTCGGGCATGGTCAAGCCGGCCTATCAGCCGCAGAATGCCGCGTGCGCGATTATGCTGTGCGAGGGGTATCTGGGTCGCGAGCTCGATCATGACAAGCTCGATGCATCACTTATGGGCTGCCCCACGCCGGGCCGATTTGATGTGCTGGGGACCGATCCGCTCAAGCTGATCGACGCCTGCCATAACCCTCAGAGCTGCGAGAACTTTGTGAGTGCGCTGGACGAGATCGACCCGTGCGTTGAGAATCGCCCCACGCTGCTGTGCGCCGCGCTGGCTGACAAGGACGTGGCGGGCATCGTCGACGTGCTGATCCCGGCCTTTCCGCGCGTGGTCGTGACCCAGACCGATTCCGATCGCGCCCTGCCGGCAGAGGAGCTCGCCGCCCTCGTTGATGCCGATAAGCTCGCGGGCGTATACCCGAGCGTGTCCGAGGCCCTCGCAGCTTTCGATGCCGCCGGCGAGTCCTTCGTAGCCGCCGGCACCATCACCCTAGCCGGCGAAGTAGCCGGCCTGCTTCGCTAACCCATCCCCTCATCAGTTGCGGTGAAATACGGACTGTTTTACAAGCCAGAAGCCTCAAACAGTCCGTACATCACCGCAACTCAAAAGCAGTCAATTTGAGACGGGGCTTTTTTAGCTGCCCCGTGCCCCGAGTTGACTCGCTTGCCACGAAATGGGCCTATCTACTACGTTTTACCGACTACCCTCGACCACACGAAACATCGCGAAATTAAAACCGCAGGTAGAAGGTTTGCCAGTTTTCAAAAAAGACCCGCATGGTCGACCCTTGCGGGTTAAACGTAGTAGATAGGCCGTTTTCGTGGTGCGGCGTTTGCAAGATGTGTCAAAGGGGCTATCCCTTTGACACATTGCCTAGTCTAGGCGGACTGGATCGTGGGGGTAGGCGTTGAGAATCTCGACGCCGTTCTCGGTCACCAGGGCTAGGTCCTCGATGCGGACGCCGGTGCGGCCGGGGAGATAGATGCCCGGCTCGATGGAGAACGTCATGCCCGGCTCTACGACCTGCTCGTTGACGAGTGAAACGTCGCCCGGCTCGTGGTCCTGCAAGCCGATCGAGTGTCCCAGGCGATGAGTAAAGTACTGCCCATAGCCCGCATCCTCAATCACGTCGCGTGCGGCGCGGTCCAGGTCACACATGCGCACGCCCGGTGCGATGAGCGCCTCGGCGGCCTCGTTGGCACGGCGCACGATGTCGTAGATGCGCGCCGCCTCCTCGTCCGGCTCGCCCCAAAAGAATGTGCGTGTCATATCCGAGCAGTAGTTGCGATGACGTCCGCCAATGTCGAACAGCACCACGTCGCCACGCTTGAGCACGGTGTCGTCGGGTTCATGATGCGGGTCGGCGGCGTTGGCGCCAAAGCTCACGATCGGAGGAAAGCTAAAGTCCTCGCAGCCGTGCTTGCGGTACAGGCTAAGCATTTGGTCGGCAATTTCGCGCTCCGTCACACCTTCGTGGACGAGCTTGATCGCATCGGCCATCACGGCGTCGTTGGCTGCCGAGGACACGCGCATGAGCTCCTGCTCGGCGGCATCCTTGTGGGTGCGTGCGGCGGTGACGGCAAAGTCGCCCAGGAAAAACTCGCTGGCGGCGTGGCGCTTCATGAGCGGCATTAAAAAGCCGGAGCGCATAACGGTGTCGATGCCGAGCGGTTTGGTCGGATCGACCTCGCGTGCGATGGCATTGGCTACGAGGTCATTGTCGGTGTGGTAGGCAACGCGGGCATTGTCATACTCGGGCAGCTGATGCAGGGCGTTGACCAAGATCACGGGCTCGCAACCGCGTGCGAGCAGTACACCGCAAAAACGCTCGAACATATCGGCATAAAAGCCGGTCAGGTAATAGATCGACCACGGGTCGTTTACGAGCAGCTGTGCACCGGGGTGCTGAGCCTCGAGCGCATCGAGCACGCGCGCCACACGCTGGTCATCGACATGTGCCATACATCGTCCTTTCGCTAGGTTGCCACCATGGTATCCCATACATGGCAGAAGGGTAGTTAATCTGGGACGTGTCTCTATAGTTTTGTCAACCGCGTGCTTCGCGCCATTTCGGCATGACGCATCCGGGCGCCTGGCGCCCCCGCTTGGTTTCCTCTTCGGTTGATCCCGCCGCTCGCTAGGCCGCGTACGGGACGGCGTCGCGCATGATCGCGTATATGACCTTGAGCCTCTTCCTCGCGACCGCCTTCAGCGCCTTGCTGTGCCTCATCCCCCTCGCCCTGCACTCCCCGTAGTACCTCCCGAACCTGTTGTCCGTGCCGATGAGGGAGTTGCAGCTGAATATGAGCAGGTTCTTGAGCTGCCTGTTCCCGCCGTGCTGAGGCGACGTCGACCTGATGCTGCTCCCGGAGCGCCTGTCTGACGGCGCCACGCCGCAATAGCTCGCGAGCTCGTCGTGCCCCCTGAACGCGGATATGTCGATCGACGTCACCAGCGCCGCGGCGGTCTTGGGGCCGATCCCGGGCACCGTGAGGAGGCACTCGTAGACCTCGTCGCCCGCCAGCGAGTCGGCCACGAGCGAGTCGAGTTCCTCGATGTCGGCGTCGAGGGAGGCTATCTCCCGGGCGAGTATCCGGACCGCGACGTCCTCGCCGGCCGGGAGCCGCCTTCCCGAGCGCGACGAGGCCAGCAGCGCCTCCCAGAGCCTCCTGGCCCCCGCCGCGGGGGCGCCCGCGCGCCTGGCGGCGTTCGAGAACCTGCGCCAGCCGGCGGCCGAGCACCCGGCGGCCCCGCCGAACTCGGCCAGCATCGACACCTGCCAGCGGCTCGACGGGTCGACCGCGCCCTCGAGCGCGGGGTCGGCCTCGAGCAGGGTCGCGCGCAGCCTGTTCTTCGCGCGGGTCCTGGCGGACGACGCGAACTCGCGCTGCGACGACAGGATCCGCAGCGAGGTGGACCCCTCGGGCTCCTCGGGCGCCGGCCTGAGGGCGCGGGGCACGCCGAGCGCGGTGCGCGCGATCACCTCGGCGTCGATGGCGTCGGTCTTCGCGGTGCCGGGGAACATCCCGCGGGCCTGCTTCTCGGCATATCCGGGCAGGTAGGCGCAGGGGTTGCCGTGCGCATGGGCGCGTGCGAGGACCAGTGCGCCGATGTTTCGCTTCTGGTCGACGACGACCAGCGCGCCGGAGCCGGCCCGCTCGAGCAGCCGGTCGATGTCGTCGGGCCTGTTTGCCAGCTCGGCCCTGAAGGCGACGCCCCCTCCCGCATCGAGCGCGCACGCGCTGTGCGAGCTCTTCCCGACGTCGATCCCCAGGTAGGCCACGGGCGTCTCTGCTGCAGGCATGGTGTATCCTCTCCCTTGAGCCGGCCGTTAGCCGCGGAAGCGACACCCACATTACCCGGCCGTGGCCCGGTCCGGGCCCGGCACATCTCTATCAGTCGTTCCCCGCGGCCCCTCCCGCCCCGGCGGCAACACGTCCCGGGCCCTCTACGGGGCAGGGGCTGACGGCCGTCCGGGGCGGTCGGCCAGCGACCACCGGTACGGCTCAATCGTATAACCGTGCAACGGAAAAGAGCCGCCCTTTCGGACGACTCAAACTGTAATGGGGCTATTTTAGCTACCCTTGACTGTCGACGAATTATTCGAGGTCAGAATAAGTATCAGCTGGCATATTGGGGCAGCCAAAATAGCCCCGTCCCAAATTAACTACCCTTGGTCTGCTTTCAAAACTATGCCGGATTACGGCGCTGGATTGCTCTTGGCTGACCATGACTGAAATTGCAAAAATAAAACCGCAGGTAGATGGCTTGGCGAAAATCGAAAATGGTCGGTGTGGTTGGTGGTTATCGATTTAGCCCCGTAAACCGGGGTAGTTTTGAAATAGCACTAACCGAGTAGTAGCAAAATGCACGATTCTCAAAGAAAGTTGCGGTGGAATAGTTCCTGGATGCCGGGGTTTTGGCGGAAATCAGGAACTATTCCACCGCAACTGAGGAGGGCAGGGTGGATGGCGGGGTAGCTTAAAGAGTCCGTCCCAAATTAGCTACTTAGGTGGGGTCGATGTCCATGCTGGCGATTAGGTTGATGTTGGTGTCTAGGAGGTTCTTTAGCACGACATCTCCCATGCGGATGGGAGCTTCGACGACCAGGCCGCGGATGAGGTCCATGGCTTGGGCGTGAAGTTCTAGCGGGATGGCCTCGGCCGTGCGTACGGGGAGCAGGGCTTCGTCGCCGCCAGATACTGCTACGGTGGTGGTGAGTACGCGCATGGGGCAGGTGAGCTCCTGATGTGCGAACTTATCACCGCGCGGGCATCTGTTGCCGGTCACGGAGTGCACCTCTACCACGGCGCCGTCTGCGTCACGCTCTACCTCTACGGTCAGAAGGCATTCGGATGGGCAGGTCGTGCAGTTGAACCGCAGCGTTTCAATCACGTTGTCGCTCATAGTTTATGCCTCCTCGATGGGATCGACGGATAGGACAATCTCGCTGGCACCCAGGTCGATTGCTTGTTTGATGACCTTTGCCGGCAGCGGGAAGCTTTCCATGACGCTCGGCTTAAACGCGCGGACCTTACCGGCGAGCAGTTCCTCGCCGTCGGCCAAGATCCTCACGCAGGCGGCATCGACCGGTCGGCGTACGCGGAAGTTGAGTTTGGTGAGTGTCACAGCCGTAATGCGTCCCGGCAGCGCGTAGCCAGCGATACCGGCAGGGGAGACCGTGAGCTGGCAGCCCGGGCCCGCAGCGCCCGCATCGGCCCCAGCACCACAGCCCAACGAGTACACCGCCGCAGCTGCGCCAGCCCTCTCGGACTCGGTCGTTACGTTGTCGGCCAGGTCGTGCACGTGCAGCACGTTGCCGCAGGCAAAGATGCCCGGCACGCCCGTTTGCAGGCTCTGGTCCACCACGGCGCCGCGCGTGCGCGGGTCAAGCTCCACGCCTGCGGCAACCGAAAGCTCGTTCTCGGGAATCAGGCCCACCGAAAGCAGTAGCGTGTCGCACGGAACAACGCGCTCGGTCCCCGGAATGGGCGCCAGGTGCTTGTCGACCCGGCTTACCTCGACGGCCTCCACGCGGTCGTACCCGATCACGCGTGTGACGGTGGTGGACAGGTGTAGCGGAATTCCGAAGTCTTCCAGGCAGTTCTTAACGTTGCGGCGCAGACCGTTGGCGTACGGCATGAGCTCGTACACGCCCTCGACGGAAATCCCCTCGAGCGTGCAGCGGCGCGCCATGATGAGCCCGATATCGCCCGAACCCAAAATGACGGCGCGCGAGCCGGGTTTGAGGTTCTCGATATTGATGTATCGCTGCGCCAGGCCGGCCGTAAACACGCCGGCGGGACGACTGCCGGGAATCTTGATCTCGCTGCGCGTGCGCTCGCGGCATCCCATGGCAAGGACGACCGCGCGCCCGGTGAGCTGCAGCATGCCTTCAGGACTCATGAGCGTGATGGTATGGACCGCGGTGTCTTCCGTAGACTCGCCCGAATCAATCCCAATCACCATGCTGTTCAGGAATAGCGCAATGTCGGTCGAGCGCACCTGGTCGATAAAGCGCTGCGCGTACTCGGGACCGGTGAGCTCCTGCTTAAAGTGCGACAGGCCAAAGCCGGGGTGGATGCACTGGCGGAGGATGCCGCCCAGGTGCTGCTCGCGCTCCACGATGGCCACGCGTACACCTGCCTTATGCGCGGCCAGCGCGGCCGCCATGCCGGCAGGTCCGCCTCCGATAACGACCACGTCGAAGGCTTGCGTTTGTACGGTTTCTGCTACACCGCAATCAATCGCGTTCGATTTGAATTCCGCCATCCTAGCGCACCCCCTTCAGCGGTCCCTCAACCAGCCAAGATCCGGCATCCTCTAACAGCACCTCGCTGGGGTCGCAGCCTAGCTCGCGCGCCAGGATCGCCACCACGCGGCTCTGGCAAAAGCCACTCTGGCACCGACCCATGCCGGCGCGGCAGCGGCGCTTGACGCCTTCAACCGAAACCGCGCCCGGCTGACGTCGGATCGCTGCCACAATCTCGGCCTCGGGCACCGTCTCGCAGCGACAGACAATCTGTCCCCACGCGGGATCGGACTCGATCAGCTCCTCCTTGCGCGCCAGCGGTGCGCGGTCAAAGTCGTCCGGCGCGCGGCGAATTGGGTTCCAGTCCGCCCGCTCGTGCAGCTTCACGCCCGCCTTGCGCATCACAAGCTCCATGCGCTCGGCAATGGCCGGCGCGCTTGCCACACCTGGCGACTGAATGCCCGCCGCCTGGAACAGCCCCTGCACCACGGCCGACTGTCCAATAAAGAAGTCGTTCGTTCCCTGAATGACCGGGCGCCCGCCGGCAAATGCGCGTACCACGCGGCGCGTATCCAGATCGGGCACCAGCTTGCGTGCACCGGTCAGCAGCGCGTTGACATCGGTCGCGTAGGTCTGTGTATCGCCCGGCTCGCGCACGGCGGCGGTCGCGGTAATCACGGTGTTGCCGTGTACGGTACCCGTGACGATAACGCCCTTGGACACTGGCGTGGGAACGGGGTAGAGCGGCATGAGCGTGCGCGGCTCCTTGTCCAGCACCACGATGTTGCCCTGACGCCAGACCATCTGAAACTCTTCGGCGCCGGCCATATGCGAGATGTCCGCGGCTCCGTTGCCCGCGGCGTTGATCAGATAGCGGCAGCGCACGTTGCCAGCGGGGGTCGCCAGCGTAAAGCGCGCGTCGTCGCCCGAGCCCGCGACTTCAATCGCCTCCACCGGCGCAGACCGCATAAACGTCACCCCGTTGGCCACGGCGTTCTCCAGCGCGGCGATGGCAACCTCAAACGGATCGACAAACCCAGTCGAGGGGCACCACAGCGCGCACGTTGCATCGGCACTGGCGCGCGGTTCTAATTCGTGGATGCGGTCGGGTCCGACGATCGACAGCTCGGGCACACCGTTGACATGGCCGTTTCTCCGCAGCTGCTCCAGATGTGCGCGGTCCTCGTCGTTAAAGCCCAACACCATCGAACCGGTGCGGCGGAACAGAAATCCGAGCTCCTTGGCCCAGGCGCCATACAGCTCGCAACCACGTGCGTTGACCTGCGCCTTTACCGTGCCCGGTGCCGGATCGTAACCGGCGTGCACCAGGCCGCCGTTGGCCTTCGACGCGCCCAGCGCAATATCGTTAGCCGCATCGACCACGCAAATGGACAGGTCAAACCGCGCGAGCTGCCGCGCGATGGCGCATCCAGTAATGCCCGCGCCGACAATCGCGATATCAAACGTTTCTGTCACAGTGCCTCCCAGACGAGTTGACAGGCTGTCAATAAGAACATCCTACGGTCTACACACCCCCAGCAGGGCTGCAATGCGGCGAACAGCCCCGCAACACCCGCCAACGGCAGGCGAGGGGAGACCCAGCAGCGTCGACAACCTCGTCTGCCGACAACTACGGCAACCGTTCGTCTCGACCTGTAACAGTTAGACGAGGATTTGGGTTCCAGATGTTACAGATCGAGACGTTAGTCTGACTGGTAATCCGTTTGTCTCGATCTGTAACATCTAGACCCGGATTCAACTCCCACCTGTTACAGATTGAGATGTTTGTGTCCGCGTCAGCCCCGCCTCTAGCCGTGGTCCCATATAAACAAACCCCGTGGTAAACTTGACCGGACTGTAAATATTCCGAAAGGTACACCCCAATGTCCAAGTACATCTCTGAGCTCATGTCGCCGCAGCTTATGGGCGTCATCTATGCCTTCGTTGGCTTTATCATCGCCCTGTACGTGCTGTCGGTCGTCTATGTGTTCATCGACGCTCGCCGCCGCGGCGCCAGCGCCTACGTGGCATGGGGCATCATCGCCCTCATCCCGTTTGTGGGCCTCATTGCCTACCTGGTCCTGCGCCCGCACTCCTACGCGGCCGACCGCGAGGAGCAGGAGCTGGACATGGCCCTGCGCGAGCGCCAGCTTGCCCAGTACGGCACCTGCCCGCAGTGCGGCGCCCCCATCGAGAAGGACTTTGTCGTGTGTCCGGTGTGCGACACCCAGGTTCGCAACGTGTGCCCCAGCTGCCATCGCCCGCTCGATGCGCACTGGAAGGTCTGCCCCTACTGCCGAACTCGCATTCAGTAACGCATCCATCGCCGGGCCGGCCGTAAGCCACGGCCGCCGCGCGTCACGCGCAAGCCGAGCGCGCGCCCCGCAGCCCCGCCCCCACACGATGAAGCATGCGTAGAAAATCGCCCGCCGTGCCATTAAGGTGCGGCGGGCGCTTGTATACCAAGGCAACCTGCCTATAATGATGCAAGTCAAAAACGCCGAGCGCATCGCACGCACTTGCATCAGGCATCCGAGAGGAGAAAACATACCCATGAAGGCACTCTACAATGACGGTTCGGTGGCCGAGCTCCCGCAGGACGAGGTCACGCACGTCATCCGCCACTCCGCCGCGCACATCATGGCGCAGGCCATCAAGCGTCTCTATCCCGAGGCCGACTTTGCCTACGGTCCTGCGACCGACAACGGTTTTTACTACGACGTCGACCTGCCCGAGGGCGTCAAGATCAGCGAGGACGACTTCCCCGCGATCGAGGCCGAGATGAAGAAGATCGTCAAGGAGAACCTCAAGTTCACCGTCTTTGAGAAGCCCCGTGCCGAGGCCATCGCCCTTATGGAGGAGCGCGGCGAGAAGTACAAGGTCGAGCACATCGGCGACCTGGACGACGACGCCCGTATCACCTTCTACCAGCAGGGCGACTACATCGACATGTGCGTCGGCCCCCACATCTGCTACACCAAGGCCCTCAAGGCCTTTAAGCTCACCGGCGTCTCGGGCGCTTACTGGAAGGGCGACAAGGACAACAAGATGCTCACCCGCATCAACGGCGTCGCCTTTGCCACCAAGGAAGAGCTCGATGAGCACATGCACATGCTGGAGGAGGCCAAGAAGCGCGACCACCGCAAGATCGGCCGCGAGATGGACCTCTTTATGATGCGCGACGAGGCCCCTGGCTTCCCGTTCTTCCTGCCCAACGGCATGATCCTTAAGAACACGCTGCTGGACTACTGGCGCGAGATCCACCACAAGGCCGGCTACGTGGAGATCTCCACGCCGCTCATCATGAACAAGCAGCTGTGGAAGACCTCGGGCCACTGGGATCACTACAAGGACAACATGTACTCCACCGTCATCGACGACGAAGAGTACTGCATTAAGCCCATGAACTGCCCGGGCGGCGTGCTGGTGTACGCCTCCAAGCCGCACTCCTACCGCGAGCTGCCCATTCGCGCCGGCGAGATTGGCCTGGTGCACCGCCACGAGCTGCGCGGCGCCCTGCACGGCCTGTTCCGCGTGCGCTGCTTTAACCAGGACGACGCCCACCTGTTTGTGCGTCCCGACCAGCTGACCGACGAGATCGTGGGCGTGGTCAACCTCATCGACTCCGTGTACCAAAAGTTTGGCTTTAAGTACCACGTTGAGCTTTCCACCCGCCCCGAGGACTCCATGGGCTCCGACGAGGACTGGGCTCGCGCCGAGGAGGGCCTGCGCACCGCTCTGGAGCAGCTGGGCATGGACTACGAGGTCAACGAGGGCGACGGCGCCTTCTACGGCCCCAAGATCGACTTCCACCTGGAGGACTCGCTCGGCCGTACCTGGCAGTGCGGCACCGTCCAGCTCGACTTCCAGATGCCGCTCAACTTTGACTTGGAGTACGTGGACGCCGACGGCACCAAGAAGCGCCCCATCATGCTGCATCGCGTGTGCTTTGGCTCCATCGAGCGCTTCATTGGTATTCTGATTGAACACTTTGCGGGCAAGTTCCCCACCTGGCTGGCTCCCGTGCAGGTCAAGGCACTTCCCGTCTCTGAGAAGAGCCGCGACTACGCCCACGAGGTGTGCGCCAAGCTGGAGGAGGCCGGCATCCGCGTGGTCTGCGACGACCGCGACGAGAAGATCGGCTACAAGATTCGCGAGGCCCGCAGCATCGACCGTGTGCCCTACATGCTCATCCTGGGCGAGAAGGAGGTCGAGGCCGGCAACATCTCCGTCCGCGATCGCTCCAACGAGACCGTTCAGATGAGCGTCGACGAGTTTGTTGTCAAGGTTCTCGAGGAGATCAAGACCCGCGCCTAAGGCAAGCTGTATAACAATTTACAAAGGCGACCGTCCACAGAGGGCGGTCGCCTTTTTTCATGCCCAAATAAGAAAAGCCGCTGGTTGAGCGGCTTTTTTTGTTGCACAAAAAGGTACAGATTTTTGTAGAGGGGTATGGAGATGCACCTACTGGCAGTACATTTTGCGTAATCTGGGCAAACGCTGATTAATTGCTCGTATAATGTCGTTTGTCGAAAGATACAAAAACCTGTACTTTTGCGACTGCGCCTAGCTGCGAGCGAGAAGCCTGTTCTAAACGCCCCTGCATTTGCGTGCATCGCAAAGCCAAAAGAGGGGGGGGAGAGAACATGGAACAGACGGCACGGCGCCAAGAGCAGCTGCCGGGCGCATTTAACGGCGTCACCACCAACAGCCAGCACGGCCGCGTCCGCTGGTATCTGGTCCACACCCCCCATGGAAAAGAGCGCGAGACCTGCGAAAAGGTCCGCTGTATTATCCCGCATAACCTTATGCAGGACGCTTTTGTGATGCAAAAGGAGTTCTGGTTTAAGCGGGACGGCGCATGGTCGCTCCAAACCAAACCCATGTACAAGGAATATTTCTTCGTCGCCACGCACGATGCAGCCGCGCTCGATAGGGCTTTGGCCCAGTTGAGCTTTGGCTGTCGCATCGCCGGCAGTAGGGAGCGGGCGTACATGCCCATGCCGGACGATGCACAGGACTGGTACCGCAGCGTACTGGACGACGACGGCGTGGTGCGCAACAGCGTGGCGCGCATAGAAGACGGCGTGTTGCATATAGAACAGGGTCCTTTGGTGGGGCAAGAGGCTCGCGTTAAAAAGATCGACCGTCATAAGCGCTGGTGCCTGGTGGACGTGGGTGATGGCGACTCCGCTTTTAGGGAGCTGCTTGCGCTGGACGTTCCCAGCAAAACGTAAGGGAGACGTTGCACCGGCTGTTCGTTCGCAATTTTTGAATTTACCGATTGGGGGATCCCTGGGGAACGGGGACGTAAGTTTGACTGTGGCTGCTAAAGAAGTAACAGAGAGCAAGGTGCCCGTGGGGGCGGCGCTGATTGCTCAGGCCATGGACCGGCGCGAAGGCGTCGGCCGGTACAAGGCCATGCAATCCATCATGGACTGGGACCGCTCGCGTCTAGCCTACAGGGCCGTCAAGCGCACGTTCGACATCGTGTTCAGCGGCGCTGTGCTCGTCCTCATCGCGATCCCCAGTCTCGTGCTCGCCGCTGCCATCCGCTTGGAGAGCGAGGGGAGCCCCTTCTACAGCCAGATCCGCGTGGGCCAGACCCGTCCCGACGGCAGCCTGACCACCTTCCGCATGTGGAAGTTCCGAAGCATGTACAAGGACGCCGACGAGCGCCTCGCCGAGCTCAGGGAGCAGAACGAGATCGCCGGCGCCATGTTCAAGATGAAGGACGACCCCCGCGTTACCAGGATTGGCAGGTTCATCCGCAAGCACTCCATCGACGAGTTCCCGCAGTTCCTCAACGTGTTCCTGGGGCAGATGTCTGTCGTGGGCCCGCGCCCGCCGCTGCCGAATGAGGTCGCGGAATACACCGAGTACGACCTGCAGAGGCTAGCAGTGAAGCCAGGTATCACGGGACTCTGGCAGGTGACGGAGCGAAACTCCACCGGGTTCGACGGCATGGTCCGCCGTGATCTCGAGTACATAGCCAAACGCGGAATCGTCATGGACCTCAAGATCGTCCTCCTCACGGTTCTGGAGGTCTTCAACGGAAGCGGTGCGTACTAATGCCTAACTTTAATACCCGATTCGAATCGGAGAAGAAAATGAAGATTGCCGTCGCCGGAACCGGCTACGTCGGCCTGTCCCTCGCCGTCCTGCTCTCGCAGCACAACGAGGTGCACGCGCTGGACATCGTGCCCGAGAAAGTCGCGAAGATCAACAACTACGAGTCGCCCATCCAGGACGACGAGATCGAGCGCTTCCTGGCGGAGGCCAAGGCGGGGGAGCGCGAGCTCGACCTGCACGCCACCGTCGACGTGGCCGAGGCCTATACGGGCGCCGACTACGCCGTCATCGCCACGCCCACCAACTACGACAGCGATAGGAACTTCTTCGACACGAGCTCCGTCGAGGCCGCCATCGCCGCCGTGCGCTCGGTTAACCCGGACGCCTGGATCGTCATCAAGTCGACGATTCCCGTCGGCTACACCGCGGGCCTGCGTGAGAAGCTAGGCGACAGCAAGATCTTCTTCAGCCCGGAGTTCCTGCGCGAGAGCAAGGCACTCTACGACAACCTGCACCCCAGCCGCATCGTGGTGGGGGCACCCAAGGAGGACGCCGAGGCCGTCGCAGCGGCCGAACGCTTCGCCGGCCTGCTCGCGCAGGGCGCCGACCCCGCTGAGCTCGAGCGAGTCAACGCCGACGGCTCCAAGGGCATCCCGGAGCTCGTGCTGGGAACCACCGAGGCCGAGGCCGTCAAACTGTTCGCCAACACCTACCTGGCGCTGCGCGTCGCCTACTTCAACGAGCTCGACACCTACTGCGAGGTCCGCGGCCTCAACACCCGCGACGTCATCGACGGCGTGTGCCTGGAGCCGCGCATCGGCAGCCACTACAACAACCCCAGCTTCGGCTACGGCGGCTACTGCCTGCCCAAGGACACCAAGCAGCTGCTGGCCAACTACAGGGACGTGCCCCAGAACCTGATCGAGGCCATCGTGGACGCCAACCGCACCCGCAAGGACTTCGTCGCCGACGAGGTACTGCAGATGGTGTGGAGCCGCGTGTACGAGGGCAAGGAGAAGCCGGTCGTGGGCGTCTACCGCCTGACGATGAAGTCCAACTCCGACAACTTCCGCGCGAGCTCCATCCAGGGCGTCATGAAGCGCGTGAAGGCCAAGGGCGTGCCCGTCGTGGTCTATGAGCCCACGCTGGATGCGCCGGAGTTCTTCGGCTCCGAGGTCACGCACAACCTGGAGGCCTTCAAGGCCGGCTGCGACGTGATCGTGGCAAACCGCTGGAGCGACGAGCTCGCGGACGTGGCGGACAAGGTCTATACACGCGACCTGTTCAAACGAGACTAGGTGGTATGAATGGCAAATAAAAAAGTCTTAGTCACCGGAGCCGCCGGTTTCATCGGAGCGTTCCTCGTCAAGAAGCTGCTCGAGGAAACCGATTACGTGATTGTCGGTCTCGACAATCTCAACAGCTACTATGACCCCGGCATCAAGGACGCGCGCCTTCGCATGTTGGTCGAGGCCGACCCTGAGAGCCGCTTTACTTTCGTGCGTGGCGACTTGTGCGATGCCGCCCTCATCGAGCGCCTGTTCGCTGAGAACTGCTTCGACGTCGTGGTGAACCTCGCCGCCCAGGCGGGCGTGCGTTACTCTATCGAGAACCCACGCGCCTACCTGGAGAGCAACCTCGTCGGCTTCTTCAACGTGCTCGAGGCTTGCCGCCACCACCCGGTGAAGCACTTGGTCTATGCGAGCTCCAGCTCCGTTTACGGCGGCAACAAGAAGGTGCCGTTCTCCGAGGAGGACCGCGTTGACTCTCCGGTGTCATTGTACGCCGCCACCAAAAAGTCCAACGAGCTCATGGCCGCCGCCTACTCCAAGCTCTACTCCATCCCGGCCACCGGCCTGCGCTTCTTCACGGTTTACGGCCCCATGGGCAGGCCCGACATGGCCTACTTCGGCTTCACGGAGAAGCTGCGCCGCGGGGAGACCATCAAGATTTTCAACATGGGCGACTGCCGCCGCGACTTCACCTACGTCGACGACATCGTCGAGGGCGTCAAGCGCGTCATGGACGCCGCCCCCGAGGTGAAGATGGGCGAGGACGGGCTGCCCCTCGCCGCGCACCGCGTCTACAACATCGGCAACTCTCATCCCGAGAACCTGCTCGACTTCGTCGACACGCTGCAGCGCGTGCTGGTGGAGGAGGGCGTGCTTCCCACCGATTACGACTTTGAGGCCCACAAGCAGCTCGTGCCGATGCAGCCCGGCGACGTGCCCGTCACCTACGCCGACACCACGGCGCTCCAGCGCGACCTGGGCTACAAGCCCGCGACGCCGCTCGAGGACGGCCTGAGGGCCTTCGCCAAGTGGTATAAGCGCTATTACGGGGGCTGTTGCTAGCGTGCGAATCGCAATGATTGGGCATAAGCGGTTTGGCTCTCGCGAAGGTGGGGTCGAAGTCGTTGTCACGGAACTGGCGCGTCGTATGGCTGCTCTTGGGCATGAGGTTACATGTTACGATCGCTCCGGCTCCGACGTAATGACCGGCGAGGCGACATCCCTTTCCGAGCGCATCGCTGACGGTGTTCGTATTGTGCCGGTAAAGACAATTGATAAGAAGGGCCTTGCTGCACTTTCTTCGTCCTATTTTGCGACTCGACAGGCGATTAAAGACCGTCCTGACGTGATTCATTACCACGCCGAAGGGCCCTGTGTTCCACTGCCCCTTGCCCGTCGGGCAGGAATTCGCACCGTTGCAACGATCCACGGTCTTGACTGGCAGAGGGCCAAGTGGGGACGACTTGCTAGCACTTGTATCAAGATGGGGGAGAAGGCGGCTGCAACCCAATCGAATGAGCTGATTGTCCTGTCGTCGTCTGCGGAGGGCTACTTCAAGCAGGAATACGGTCGTGAGGCCACTCTCATACACAATGGAGTGGAAATCCGTGAGCGTATTGATGCCAGTTTAATCGCTGAGCGTTGGGGCCTATCTCGTGGCGACTACATCTTGTATCTTGGCCGACTGGTGCCCGAGAAGCGCGGTGATTTGCTCGTTGATGCTTTCCGTCGGCTCGATACCGATAAGCGCTTGGTCATTGCTGGCGGAGGTTCTGACACCGATGCATTTGAGATTGAGCTTAGAAAGCGGGCTGGTTCTGACCCGCGCGTTATTTTTACCGGATTCGTCACGGGGGACCTTCTCGCCGAGCTCTATTCGAATGCATATGTCTACGTGCTCCCTTCCGATGTGGAAGGTATGCCACTTTCTCTTATGGAAGCCATGTCCTACGGTACATGTTGCGTTACGAGCGATGTGCCCGAATGCGCTGACGTTCTTGGAAGCGCCGGCGCAACTTTTGCCAAAGGCAACGTTTCTGAGCTTACTCGCGTCCTTCGCGGCCTTCTGGATAATCCGGAAAGGGCCAACAAGCTCGGCGAGAGTGCTCGCGAGCGCGTGAGAAATAACTATGACTGGGATTCCGTCGTCGAACGGACCCTCGAGCTTTATCAAGGAGAGGCCCGATGAAGATAATCTTGGCGAATTATCGCTACTATGTCTCGGGCGGTCCCGAGATTTATATGTTCAACGTTAAGCGCCTTCTCGAAGACGCCGGGCATACTGTTATTCCGTTTTCGGTCCGCAGCCCGCTCAATGAGGATACGCCATATTCTCGTTATTTTCCCCATGGGAAGAGTGAGTCGGGTGACGCCTACTTTAACAACGTTAAAAAGACTCCGAAGAACGTCGCTCGTTTGCTCTCCTGCGCTTTCTATAACCGCGAGGCATATAAGAATCTCCGCCGTCTCATTCAGGACGAGAGGCCGGACGTCGTTTACGTTCTGCAACAGATTAACGCGCTTTCTCCCAGCATCTTCAAAGCGTGTCACGATGAAGGCGTAAGGGTTGTCCACAGGCTTTCGGATTTCAATATCATGTGCCCCCGTTCCGATTTCCTTTGCAACGGGGAGGTTTGTACTGCTTGTATCAACGGTGATTACTCCAAGGCTGCCGATATGTCCTGCTGCCATGGCTCGAGGGCCACAACTGCAGTACGTATCGCGTCGATGAAGTTCCACCGCTGCAAGCGCCTGTTTGATTATGTGGATGCATTCGTCTGCCCCTCTGCGTTCACGGCGTCCCTTCTCAAGAAGTCCGGTGTACCAGGGGAGAAGATTAATGTTGTTCCGACGTTTACTACGGCTCCTTCTCGGCCTGAGGTCTGTCCTGCCACGGGAAAGTACGCACTCTATCTTGGTAGGATCAGTCCCGAAAAGGGCGTTGATCTAACCGTAGATGCCGCCATGCGCAACAGCGGTGTTAGGCTCAAGATCACTGGTCGTACCGACGACGAGTACGCTGCGTCAATTAAAACGGCTGTAGAAGAGGCCGGCATATCGGACCGCGTAGATTTCGTAGGCTTCGTTAAGGGCGAGGAGAAGGAGCGCCTCATTGACGGCGCCGCTTGCGTTCTCTGCCCATCGACTTGGTTTGAGAACATGCCCAACACCGTGCTAGAGGCCTACGCACATGGCAAGCCGGTTGTCGTTTTCGATATCGGCTGCATGCCGGAGCTGGTGGAGAACGGGGAGACGGGATCCGTGCTTCCCCTGGGCGACGTTGATGCCCTTTCGAAAACCATCGCTATTTACCTGGAGAATCCGGATGAGGCCAAACGCCAGGGCATGAATGGCCGCAATGCCGTGCTTACGAAATATACACCGCAGAACCATCTCGAAAAGCTCGAAGCGATCCTGAACCCTGCCTACGCTAAGAAAGAGGACTAATCCACATGGCCGAAAAGAAACTCAACGGCACCGTCATCGTCACCTACCGCTGCAACGCGCGCTGCACCATGTGCAACCGCTACAAGGCTCCCAGCCGCCCGGAGGAGGAGCTCTCCATCGAGACCATCAAGAAGCTCCCCAAGATGTACTTCACCAACATCACCGGCGGCGAGCCCTTCATCCGCCAGGACCTCAAGGACATCGTCCGCGAGCTCTACAAGAAGTCCGACCGCATCGTCATCTCCACCAACGGCTTCTTCACCGACCGTATCATCGACCTGTGCGAGGAGTTCCCCAACGTCGGCATCCGCATCTCCATCGAGGGCCTGCAGCAGACCAACGACAAGATTCGCGGCCTGGATAACGGCTACAACCGCGGCTACGCCACGCTAAAGAAGCTCGTCGAGCTCAAGCACCCCGACGTCGGTTTCGGCATGACGGTGCAGGACCTCAACGCGCCCGACCTTGTACCCCTCTACAAGATCTCCGACGAGCTGGGCATGGAGTTCGCCACGGCGTCGCTTCACAACAGCTTCTACTTCGTCGAAGCTAAGAACATCATCCACGACCGCCCCATGGTGGCGAAGAACTTCGAGGACCTGGTCAACGAGCTGCTCAGGTCCAACAGCCCCAAGAAGTGGTTCCGCGCCTACTTCAATCACGGCCTCATCAACTACATCTACGGCCAGCCGCGCCTGCTGCCGTGCGACATGGCGTTCGACACCTTCTTCATCGACCCCTACGGCGACGTCATGCCCTGCAACGGCACCAAGGACAAGGAGGTCATGGGCAACCTCAACGAGGAGTCCTGGGACGAGCTCTGGAACTCCGACCAGGCCGAGAAGGTCCGCGCGAAGGTCCGCCACTGCGACCGCAACTGTTGGATGATCGGCTCGGTGAGCCCGGCCATGCACAAGTACATCTGGAAGCCCGGCTGGTGGGTGCTCAAGCACAAGGTGAAGGCCCTGTTCACCAAGAGGCCCTACGACATGCACGAGCTCAAGGTCGTGCGTGACTACGAGGAGGGCCGCGTGACCAAGGAGCAGCTCGACGCCTGCTCCACCTGCGACCTGTGCGCAAAGATCAACGATGGTTTGTCCGAGGCATCAAAGGCGGACGCGCACGTGTATGAGACGCATGAGGCGCTCTAGCAGATTTAATTACTTAGATTAGAATTGAGGAGCTATTTAATGAAGAGCGCTGCTAAAAAGCTATTTTATGATTCGGTTGAGAACTTATTTGATATGCAAGTGACATTGGTACATGTAATGATTGAATCGGTTGTAGCTAGGTGGTTTGATGAGTCGGCAGCTTTTTAGGAAAATTAAGGAGTACGCCACGCATCCGTTGAGGGTTTATTCACTAATCTCCAAAGCGGGTTTTACTCGATTTGTGCCCGATGAACTTCATATTCGCATCATGTATAGAGTGTTGACTGGATCGAAAATAAATCTCGATGATCCAAAGACGTTTAATGAGAAGCTCAATTGGCTGAAACTTCATGATCGCAATCCTCTTTACAACACTCTTGTCGACAAGCTCGCTGTTAAAGCTTGGGTGTCTGAGAAAATCGGTGATGAATATGTAACGGAAACATATGCATCCTGGTCGTGTGTCGAAGACATTTCCATTGAAAATCTGCCCGACAAGTTCGTGTTAAAGACGAATCATGACAGCGGCGGTATTTCTATTTGTCGCGATAAGTCTGATTTTAATTTGGCTGCTGCGCGTAAGCTGCTTGCTAAGCATCTGAAGCATAATTATTTCTGGTGGACGCGTGAATGGCCGTACAAGGATGTTACGCCTATGGTTATGGCTGAGGAATACCTTGAAGATGTGGATGGTGATGCCGGGCTGGTTGATTACAAGGTAACCTGTTTTGGAGGTAAACCTGAGTTCATTGAGGTCCATCGTGGACGGTTTAGCAACCATACCTGCAACTATTATGATATTGAGTGGAACCCCATACGCATTGAATGGGCAGGCATTCCTATTGCTGATTCCGAGGTACCTAGACCTTGCAATTTGGATAAAATGCTCGATTTGAGTGAGCGGCTGAGTACTGGCATTCCACAAATCCGATGCGATTGGTATGACTTGGGAGATCGATTGGTGTTTGGAGAGCTGACTTTGTTCAACGGGGCAGGATTCGACATTATCGATAAGGATAATGACTTGCGCCTTGGCGAGCTTATTGATTTGTCCCTGGCTTATGGCAGCGATGGGACGGAAGCTCTTAATGACTGCTAGATATGGTGTTCTGCTTGACATTGTATTTTGGCTTTGAACAAATTGACTCGGTCCTATCAATGACGTTTGGCATGACGAATATTTCAGGATTTAACACATGTGGCCTTATCTCGTAAGCTTCAGTATTTCGATAATTATTTTTTTTAGTATCTCTACTTGGAATCGCAAGGGAATTGGCTTCTGGTTCTGGACCATAGCTGCGCTTCTTATTCCGTGTTTCCTTGCGGCCTTTCGCGCTGAATCCATCGGAACAGACGTCGTCGGGTATGCTAAGCCGCTATTTGATTTAGCTTCGCGCAGCTCGTCTTTCTCTGATTTCAATAATGCCCATTGGTACAGGTACTGGCGCGATGCGAGCCCCGCGGATTTTGAACAGGGCTATGTGTTTTTGGTCTGGATTTCGGCTAAGCTTTTTCATTCTTTCCCTGCGCTTCTATTTTTTACGCAGGCTCTTACGATCGTTCCTATTTTTGCAGCGCTTCTGAAGTCTGGCGGAAAATATACCGTGCCGTTTGGTATGGCGACCTATTTTTTCCTTTATTTTAATGTCTCGCTAAATATGATGAGACAGTGGATTGCGATGGCGTTTGTCATTTATTCCCTTGTTGCTCTTTACAAGAGAGGAGACTCTTTCTCAAGCCAAATTCCCTGCTTTATGGGAATTCTTCTAGCATCGCTTTTCCATTATTCGGCTCTTTTTGGCGTTCTGTCACTTCTGCTTCTGCACTTGTTCGCGAGATATAACAACAAGAATGCAGTTCTTCTTGCGTGCGCTGTGGCTTTATTGGGACCTTTCATCCTTGGCGTGTTTGGCAACGTTCTTATTATGGTGGGACTCGGCCGCTATGTGAACTATATCGGTGGCCAGCTGTCCATTATGCCAAACCAGATTCTAATTAGGTTACCGCTTGTGCTATTTGCATTCTTGGCCGCCTCTGATAAACGTTTTTGTTCGCCATTGGCAAATTTCTATTTTTTGTCGATGCTCTTTGGAGTTTCACTTTCCCAGCTGGTTTCTGGCGGCGAGAACAATGGCAGGATCGCTTTATATTTCGACTGTTTTAGTGTTCTTGTCTTCGGCGCATATCTTTCAGGGCATGAAGAACGGGATTCTGTCATTAAGGTGGCGACTGCACTGATCTTCATGGCTTATCTGGTGTTTTACTGGTGGTTCTCGTTCTGCTATATGGGCAGGAACGCTACGGTTCCGTATTTGTCGATTTTTAGTTAATGCGAAAGGCTTTAGGCATGGATGCTCACTTGGGCGATAAGCCACTAGTATTTTCAGTGGTCGTTCCTGTTTATAACTCGCAAGAGTTTGTTGAACGCTGCATAGATTCAGTGCTTAGCCAAGAGCATGAAGCACTTGAGCTGATTCTTGTTGACGATGGGTCAACGGATGACAGTTTTGAAATATGCAGCAGCTATAGTGCTGCCGATCAGCGGGTGAGAGTAATTAAAAAGGAGAACGGGGGACCTTTTTCTGCGCGTCTTGCCGCCTACCCCTACGTTACGGGCGACTATGTCCTCCATGTTGATGCCGACGATATTTTGGCTCCGTGGGCACTTGCCCATTTAGCCGACGTCATTTCACGCCATCCCGCTGACGTGGTGTTCTTCGAATTCTCACAGGATGAGGACTTTAAGAGCGCTGAGTGCAGGTTTCCGTTTTCTGGTTCAGTTTGCTTCGGGCATGAAGATAGGGCTGATTATCTCAATCTTGTTTTTTCGAGGACATACTGTCTGAACAGCATGTGCACTAAGGCTATAAAGGCTGACTTGCTGAAAAGGGTTGAATACCCAGCAAATATGTTGGGTATGATTTCCGGAGAAGATTTGCTCCAGTCGCTGTATGTTCTTAATGAAGCGAGCAACGCCTGTTATCTCGATGAAGGTCTTTATTACTATCGCCTTAATTCGTCTGGAACTACTTTGACGTTTCGATTTAGTGACCTGCACGATTATGAAGTTTTCTATCGGAATTTTCGCGAGCTGTTGAAATCTTTCTGCGACGTTCCTGGTTTCGTATTGACAGAGACCGATAACGATCGAAGTCTTATCTTCGGTAATTTCCGATATCTGCAAAATGCAGCGCGTCAAGGTGAGTCTACTTTTCATCTTGCTTCTGGTATGGTTCGGGACTCCAAAGACTTGGCGGAGGCTATGAACAATGTTTCCGCAAAAAAGAGACTGCGATTTGATGCTGCCATTATCCTCCGTCTTGTTCTAAGCAATTACAATCGGCTGGCTTATGTGCTTCTCGCTACTGAAAATAGGCTACATGAGTTGATGACTCGGCAGTCTCCAAAGCACTATTACAATTTGAAAGGTGAAACCGATGGGAGATAAAGTCGGAATTATTACTTTGGGAGGGCGGTTTAATTACGGAAACCGACTTCAAAATTACGCTACGGAATACATTTGGAAGACTTTGGGTTATGAGCCGACAAGTCTTTATCTCGGTGTTCGTCCCAACGCTATAAGGGCGATGAAAAAGGTTTTCCGCGTTATTACGAGAAAAACTGAACCTAATCCTGAGGCCGGTATGCGTAAGCATCGTTTGGCGGCGTTTGATCGCTTCGATCGCAACATGAACAACCGGTTTTTGAAATCTATCGACCCCGAGTGCATTCGGGAATTTAGGTTTTTTTCCGTCGGAAGTGATCAGACTTGGAACCCAAGTCAATTTGCTTACAACGAAGACTGGTTTTTTTTGGATTTCGCAAAACCTCAGCAGAGGATTGCTCTTGCGCCAAGTATTGGGTTGGATTCACTTACACCGAAACAAGCGCGGGCGGTTTCTAGAGGCGTAAGCAACTTTGCTCGTGTTTCGATTCGAGAAAATAGGGGAGCTGAACTTATAAAAAAATATGTTGGTGTAGATGCTGCGGTTATATGTGACCCTACTTTGGTGTTGCCTGCTGAATCATGGCGCGCTGTAGCGGACGAACACTGCACGCCTAACGGTCCTTATGTGTTCACCTACTTGCTAGGAGGAGAGGGTTCCGAGGCTTCCGACGTTCTGAATCAAGTTACCGATCGTGGGCGTATTCCTGTGGTGCCTCTTTCCGATCGGCAAAAGCCCAATGAGCCGGATGCGGGCCCCGCTGAGTTCATCGATCTCATTGACCATGCATCGCATGTTGTGACAGATTCATTTCATGCCGCCGTGTTTAGCACCATTCTTCACACTCCGCTCACCATCGTGCACCGCGAAGGCGGGGCTAGTATGTTTTCGCGTCTTGAGCAGCTCTCCCAGATGCTTGGCATCGAGGAGAAGGTTTACGGCTCGCCGAGTTTCGACCTTTCCCTTGCCAGCGACTACGAGGGTGTGCCCGAGGCAATCGAGTATGAACGTGAGAAGTTCATGAACTACCTCGAGGGATGCCTCGATGAGCAGCTTCCTGACTGGAGGGAGGGCGCCCGTGGCTAGCCAGCGCAAAGCGGGGGCTGTGCTCGGCTACCTAAACATCATCGTCAAGAACCTTGTCAACCTCGTTTACACGCCCATGCTGCTGGCGTTCGTGGGACAGGCTGACTACGGCGTTTACCAGACTGCGAACTCCTTCGTCTTCTCGCTCACTCTGCTTACCTTCGGATTCTCCGAGGCCTACATTCGCTTTTACACGCAGGAAAAGGCAAAGGGCGACGAGTGCGATATTCGTAGGCTTAACGGTATGTACCTCATGCTCTATATCGTGGTCTGTACCGTGGCGCTTTCGCTTGGTCTTCTCTTTTCGGCAAACGTGGCGACGTTCTTTGCAGGAAGCTTTACGTCTGAACAGGTGGGGCTTGCCGGAGAGCTTATGGCAATCATGTCGTTCAACGTTGCAGCGACGTTGTTCTCGACTGTGTTCGATGCCTATATTCTCGCCCACGAGCAGTTTAAGTTCCAGCAGTCGCGACAAATGTTCACTTCACTTGCCACTCCCGGCGTCGCGTTCGTCTTGCTCAACGTTGGGATGGGCGCGGTGGGCGTCGCGTCGGCTCAGCTCGCGGTGACTTTAACGCTGCTGGTCCTTAATGCTCGGTTCGCGATCGTTAAGCTCGGCATGAAGTTCGATATCTCCTGCTTCGACGGGTCTCTCTTCCGCGCAATTGCTGCATTCAGTGCATGGATCTTTGGTAACCAGGTCTGCGAGCTGGTCAACCAGAGCGTGCCGAATATGATCCTCGGTGCGCTCTCAGGTGCGGTGACGGTCTCCGTTTTCGCGGTCTCGATCAATATCAGGGGCATTTTTGTCTCACTTTCCACCGTTATGTCGAACGTTTTCGTGCCCAAGATTAACCGCATCGTGGCCGAGAGCGACGACAATGCAGAGCTTACCCGTCTCATGACGCGAGTGGGCCGCTACCAGATGTTTCTTTTCTGCTGGGTCTACTGCGGGTTTATTCTTCTCGGCCGTTTTTTCATCGTCAAATGGGCCGGCGAGGGCTTCATGGACGCCTATTGGCTTATCAGTACTATGGCGCTTCCTTTGGTCATTCCGCTCTGCCAGAACACGGGTATTGAGATTCAGCGCGCCAAGAACAAGCACAAGGCCCGTTCCGTTGTCTATCTCTGCATGGCTGGCATTAACGTTGCTTTTACTTGGGTTATGTCGCCTGTTTTGGGCTACTGGGCTCCAGCCATCGCCTACATTCTGAGCATCTTGTTGGGCAACGGTATCTTTATGAACTGGTACTACCAGAAGAAAATTGGGCTCGACATGGGATTCTACTGGCGCCGCAATCTGCCTGTGCTGCTGGTCTCCGCCTGTGTCCTCGTAGTGTGCCTGGCGGGATCTTGCCTTGCGCCCGTCACGGGTTGGGTTATGTTTCTCTGCTGGGGTGTCGTCTACACCGTTCTGTTCGCGGCTGCCATGTTGATTTTTGTGCTCGATGCTGGCGAGAAGAAGATACTCGCCGCGCGGCTACCGTTCCTTCGTTAGGAGTTTGCTGTGCCTCATGATGAGATAATGATATCCAAGCTTGGCGATGCCTGCTGCGGCTGTGGCGCGTGCGCCGCCAAGTGCCCTAAGGCCTGCATTTCCATGGAGGCGGATGACTTCGGCTTCGTGCGCCCTGTCATAGATGCCGACGCGTGCGTCGGGTGTTGTGCTTGCGAGTCGGCGTGTCCCGCGCTTGCCAAGGGCGCAGGTGACGAAGCCCTTGAGGTTCGCTGGGCCAAGGGAAAGTCTGACGAGCTGCTGGAGGCTTCTTCCAGCGGCGGCGTCTTCGGCCTTCTGGCGCGCGACGTGCTCGCGGACGGAGGTGCTGTGTGCGGTGCCGCCTGGGCTGACGGTTGCCGCCGCGTCGAGCATGTCGTAGTCGAGGATGTTGCGTCCCTCGACCATGTCATGCGCTCTAAGTACGTTCAGAGTTCCGTGGACCGAGAAGTTTACGAGCGAGTCCGCGATGCAATCCGTTCTGGGCGACGGGTGCTGTTCGCCGGCACCGCGTGCCAGGTAGCGGGCATCAAGCGCTATCTGGGAAAGGCGGGGGAGAGCAATCTGCTCTTGACTGTCGACGTCATCTGCCATGGCGTTCCAGCACCGCGCCTCTGGTCTGATTGGATCGACTACAAGAACTCGCTCCACGGTTCAAGCGTCTGCGACGTTAATATGCGGAGTAAGACAGCCGGATGGCTGTCTTTCTCCGCTATGTATAAGTACATAGCGGAGAAAGACCCATTTTCTTCTTGCGAGTCCACCATTTTCAATCGAGACTGGTATATGAAGGCGTTTTTGGCCAACGCTTCGCTGAGATCCTCGTGTTTCATGTGTCCGGCCAAAAGGGGCTGCGGCTCCGATATCACCCTGGGCGATTTCTGGGGATTCCAAGGTATCCATCCCGAAGTTGACTACTCAAAGGGCGTCTCTGCGGTTATTTGTAATACCGAGAAGGGCTTCACGGCTTTTAAGGGTATTATGGCCTCCGTTGACTGTGACGTTGCGACCATCGAACAGGTTCTCGCTGGCAATCCTAGTCTGGTCAAATCGGTTGCCCCGTATGAGAAGCGCGATGAGTTTATGGCAGATCTTGCTTCAGGGATGGGTATTGAGGGGCTGGTGTCTAAGTATGACTTCAAACCGTCTCTCAAGCAGCGCTTCCGTGGCAAGCTCAGAGCGGTCAAGCGCAAGGTGTTCAAGGTCGTTCGCAAGGGCGGTTGCTAATGGCACGAGATAGGTATCTGCAGGCGATACGAGGCCTTGCTATTGCGTGTGTGGTTTGTATCCACTGCCTTCCCCAGTGCGCTGCTTCGGTGGTGCTGAGACCGTTTCTTAACTGGGCGGTTGCGGGTTTTCTCTTTCTCTCTGGGTTGCTTACGAGCGAGTCTAAAATTTTGAGGGGGGGGGTCTCGCTAAGCGTCTGCACAAGGTGCTGATACCTTATCTGGTATGGTCCGGCATCTATCTGGTGGTGACGCAGCGGTTGACTGCGGGTGGAATCGTCAAGGGCGTTCTGTTCGGGACGTCATCTGCACAGATGTACTATCTGCTCGTGTATGCGCAGCTTGTGGTGCTTACACCGCTACTGTACCGGGTTCTTCGGTCGCACCGTTTTTTGGTCTACTGCGTCACGCCGGTTTTTCTACTGGTGCGTGAGGTTGCAGCAATCGTTGGGGTTGCCCTACCGCAGGTCCAGGTGCTTTTTCCGGCTTGGCTTCTGTTCTACGTGCTGGGTCTTGATTGGGGGAAGGTCGGACGCGCTGCGACTCGGAGGTGCTCTCTTTTGCCTGGGTTGCTTGTTGCCTGTTTATTCCTTCAGCTGGTATCGGGCTGTGTGTGGTTGGCGCGGGGCGATTACAACATGGCCACGACGCAGCTTAAGCTGAGCTCGATGGCCACGTCTGCGGTACTTGTGGTTTTGATTGGTCTGACAGGTCACCGTCTGCGGCAGCTGTTTGCACGCAGTCACCTCGTAAAGCTGGGTGACCTCTCCTTTGGAATCTACCTGTGCCATATCTTGGTGCTAAGCGTGGTGACTAAGGTGCTTGGGTTTGTTGCGATTCCGCTACTGATGGCAACTGTCGTTAATCTGGCAGTTACGCTTTTGGTCTCTGCTTGTGTTGTCGCTACGGGAGCTACGCTGCTACCGCGCAAAGTATGCGAAGTGCTCGGTTTTGTTTAGCTTGGTTATGCTCCGGTTATTCCTCCACCAACCGGGATCATCCTTTTGATCGTGGGTTGTCTTTGGGTACAGCATTGCTTGATTTGATATGTTCACTGTAGGATATGAAGCAGCGATTAACACGCACGTTTTATGTTAGAGCGGGGCGGTGGATGGCCTCGCTACTTTCAAAAGTGGCGGAACGAGACGATTTGGGTATTTCGTTGGCGACGCTGCATCACATCTAATTTAGAGAGATACAATTAGCCAGGCGTTTCAGTTCAAATTAAGGTGGGCTAATGCTTAAGAGTGAGCAGGTTGGATTTAACTTGCTAAAAACCAAGGACGTGTACGCCATCTTGGATGGAGATAAGTCATTTCGTTCAGATGCGCTTGATGAAGATGTCTCTCTTCCGTATCAATCGGGCCCTATGTTAGTTGAGGTGCTCAATAAGTTTGGAATAGATGCTACGTATGATTCATCTAGTCGCTGGATGTATGTGAACGTCTTGCTTGAGCATTGCATTGAGAATAATCGTGTCTCTGATATGTTGGCCTATTTCTTTAGCCTTGAACGCTTTCAAAATGACTTTTACGGCTTGACGCCGGAGGAAATAAAACGGAGACATGGCGCGGTTGTTGAGGGTGCTATCGCTGCCATTAACAGCGTACTATTCTTTGGCGGACATGAACTGAGATGTTTCGGTAATAACTACGTTATTGTGTCAGTCGATGACGTGCCCGAGATGTCTATTCCTTCAATCAACACGATTGACCGTTCTTATATTAAAGATATGGCCGAAAGGGCTCAGGAAGATATTGAACTAGGGAATTTTGATAGCGCTCTCTCTAAAGCGAGAACACTACTAGAAGAGGTCTTCTGTTGGGCTATCGAACGCAAGGGGGTGCAGCCTTCGAGCAATGGCGATGTTGGAAAACTGTTCTCTCAAGTCAAATGTCTCTATAACATTCATGCTGATAGGACAATGGATAGGAGAATTTGCGACCTGGTAAATGGACTCAATAAAATTGTCGACTCTATTGGCCAGATGAGAAACAAACAGGGCGATGCTCACGGAGTGGGTGCATCAAGGGTGAATATCGAGGACTATCATGCAAGGCTTGCTGTGAACGCTGCTGCCAACGTTGCTGATTTTGTGCTGTCGGTTGTTCATCGAGCGGAAAGAAATGGACACTAAGGTTTTTACGATGGTGTGTCGAATTGACTAGCGGTACTCAGTTGTTCGACCGAAATTGGTATTACGGCTCATCGTGGTTGTTCCTGTTGAGGTGGCTTATTAACTGGCATCGATTGCGCCTAATAACGAATGTTATATAGAAGGCATTGTTTTTAAAAAAGATCTTGCTTGCAGAACTCATCAACTGCGCATTTGAGGCCATTTGCTGAAATGGCTTTAGTCCAATAAGAGAGTTGATATTCGGTTGGGTGGGTGATTCCTGCCAATATGTTGTATAGAATTCTTGCTGTTCGCGTGCGTCTTTAGCTTTTATGGCGTCTTTGGAGAAGAACTTGAAGGCGGCTTTTCTGGCTCCTTCGTTGCGAGCGAGCTCATTGGCCCAATACTCAATCCGGTATTGTTCGGGCTTTAAAAGGTCCATACATTTGTTGTAAAGGAGCCATGCGTAAGTGGATGGAGCTTGCGAGTCCTCATCTGTTTTGAAGTTCAATTCGTATTTCATGCATTGATTAATGAACGACCGTGTGGTCGGAGTGGGCGATTGCCATGAGCTCGTCGGTCAGGCCAAAGTACAGATGGCTCTGGTCCAGATCTCCGTACCAGTTGTCGCTGGTGTCGTCCCAGGTTAGGTCCATCTGGCACCATTTGCCGTCGATCTTTACGGCGTTCTAGGTGTGGCCGTTGCCGGTGATGCGGCCGTTGGCGATGCCCACGGCGTCAAGGAGCTTGGAGTAGATGCGCTGGTAGCTCTCGCAGGTGCCCTGGTGGCGCGTGAGGCCGCTTTCGGCCGAGCACCAGTTAAGGCTGTGGTCGTACTCCAGCTGGTCGAGCGTCCAGTCGTGGAGCCACAGCGCCATGTCGTATTCCGAGCCGTTTGTCTGTTGCCTGCACTGGGCCACGGCGCTGTTGACGATCTGCGTGACGCTGGGGCGGGCGGCGTCGTTTACGGTCACCTCCGCCGTGGTGCGCAGGTAGTAGATCCCCTTGTCGTTTTGGGGGTCGTTTCTGTCGTTGTCCATGAAGTAGGAGTAGATGCGGTAGGTGCCCGATGCCGTGAAGTCAAAGGTAAAGTCGTGGCCCGCGGTGCCCAGGCTGCAGTAGCTGGCCCATGCCGGGCGCGACGGGTCGCAGACGCTTTCCTGGCTGCCGCCGTCCCAATAGGTGGGCACGTCCATGCGCGCCTTGGCCTGGGACGAGCCGTTGGCCTGGGTTACGTGGAAGATCGTCGCGGTGCCCGCGGGGGCGTCGTTCCACGAGACGGTGAAGGTGAAGCCGTTTTGGGTTGCCGTGGCGGAGTGGGCGTAGGTGGTTTGTGACGTGGTGGAGATTGCGGCGGGCGCGGGGGTGGCTTGGGCGCGGAGGGATGGGGTGGGGGTGCCGGGTGTGGCGGTGGCGCCGTCAGCGCTTTCCGTGTTGGCTGCGCTGGTGCCGGTGGATGTTGCGGTGCCGTCCTCTGCGGTATCTGCTGTCGCATTTGTGTTGGTGCCGTCTTCGGCCTTGCCTGCGTCGCTGTTCGTGGTGTCGAATCGCGCCTGCTGCTCGGCGCTTTCTTGAGGCTGAATCGCCTCCGCAATGGCTGCCATGGGCAACGTCGCGCCGACCATGGACATGCACGCGATCGCGCAGAGCAGGTAGTAAAGGGGTCGTTTCATAGCGGAGACTCTCGGTAAGCAGCCAATGGGGTCCGGAGGCAGCTCCAGGCCAGCACTCCGCACATATTTTGTTGGGGATTATTTTACGGGAACCCCAGTCAACATCAGCGAACTTTCTGGGGGATTGTTGGGGAGGGGAGGGGCGGCGGTCCGTCGTCGACGTTGTGATTTGCGCCGCGAGACTCGACACGGGCACCTTCTAGAAATAGTCTGTAAGGCTACGCTCTGGGTCTAGCTCTGTACGCTTGTGCTCTTCGATTATGCAGTCAGAGTTGTATTTGTCGGGCCTAAGACGCCATCCGGTCGATCGCTTACGTTGGTGCGCTGAATGTAGTTGCCAATTGGCGACTATACGAATATAGTTAGCATGATGCTAACTAAGGGGTGCTCATGAACCGAACCAAGTTTCGGCCGACATATTCTCTAGACGAGGCCAAATCCTTGGCCTGCTCGGGAGAGATGGTTGTAAACGGCAAGGTGCGCAGGCACCTGATCAACCACTATGGCTATTTGGATATTGATCGTTTTCTCGCCGATCTATTTGATTACCTAAAGCCCAGCGATTTCAGGAAATCCATCGCACTCGATATGGATGGGCCTTTGCACGATGTTTACGCAGACGTCTATGTTTGTCGGGATTTTGAATGTGAGGATTGGTACGTTAAGTTTTCAATCGATTCTGAAGGCAAGGCGCATTTAAACGTCTTGTCTGCGAACATCGATGGATATATTCATTAAAGGAGGAGTCATGCGTTGCATGGAATGTGGCAAGGAAATGCAATTTACCACGGCGCCAATGACTGAAATTTACCGTGGCGAGAAAATTACTGTTGAAGGAATTGGGCATTATATTTGTGAGTGCGGCAATGATGAAATGACCGCTGCGGAGGCGACTAAACTCGCCCATGCGCTTGCCGCGCAATACGCCAAGGCTCATGAGCTTCTATCTCCCTCGGAAATAAAGCATTTGCGCTCAGATCTAGGCTTAACTCAGCATGAATTTGAGTCACTTTTAGGAGTTTCAAAACCAACGTCATCTCGATGGGAGAACGGAGCGTCTCAGCAGACTGTTACTGCCAATATCCTTATGAGGCTCATTCGCGATGTTCCCGAGGCGCGCGAATACCTGGGCTTGGCTCTCCATGAGAGGACCGCAACTCTTAGCTCGCCGCTTTTGTCTGTAATACCAGGAGGAAAAGCCCCTGCTTATAGGGATTCTGATCCTTTGGTTGATGAGAATTCCTTCCGATTGGAGATGTAAATGGACTCGTTGAAGAAGCAGCGCATTGAGTCTTCGTCGATTACATGCGTGTCTAAAAAAGTCGATAGGTTTTCATTTGATGGCGGAATGGCCCCGAAGGAGGGAGTTAATAAGTCAGACGGTGAGTTTAACGTTAGAAATGACATAACGAGTGCCTTCTTTGATGAAAACGGAGTTAGATTTCGGCAGCTCAACCTTGTCATAGAGCTCATTCCCAGTGATGAGGGCCACTATTATCGTTCCGAAATATCCGTGTCCGGTATCTATCGTGCTCCGTCTGATTTAGACGATGAGGCATTTGATAGGGAGGCGCTTAGCTTCGGCATGCAAGACCTGTATTCCTTTGCAAAGGGCATCATTGAGAATGTTGCTGCCGGTGGGGTATGGGGGCCGCTTTATCTGCCACAGATCAGCTTTTCTATGTAGCTCGACCTTTGTCCCCAAACCTGAAAAATGATTGATCACAGCCCGACTCTTCCGTAAAGTAACCCTTGATGAGGCCTAGCGACGGTACGTCCGGCTTGGTCCGTGGGAACCGCCGAAAGGCGGTTTTTGCGTTTAGTGGGCTGTTTTCCGAGGAGCAATTGTCGTGTTTCCGCTTCAGACACTCGCTTTTACCGCGTTTTTCCGGAAGTGCGGGGAAAAATCGGAAACCGCCGAGCGCAACTCGATTTTCGGTAACAAAACCGCAGGTCGTCGAAGCTTAAAACAGGGGTCTGGTCGGCAGTTCTCGGTTTTTCACCGCACTTTCGGAATTGCCCGCCGGAAGTATGCGGCAAATTCTAGAATCCTCGAGCACACCGCCGTTTTTGCGTAAAGAAAACGCAGGTAGAAGCGTTGTGGCATTCCGGTGTGCTTGGCAGGTTTTGGATTTGCCGCTTACTTCCGAATTTGGCCCCTGCTGCAGGCTTCATTCCGCTATTGAATCAGTTAGATAATGGACAATATTGCCAAATCTTTCTCCCTGCTTAAATGCCGGCAGGGACGAAATCGTTCATGTCGGCAATTGGTTCGTCAGTTTGTGTTGTTTACGGCCTGCGCCTGCTGCTTCGCGGTTGCCTGAGGCTGGATGGCCTCCGTGATGGCTGGCATAGGCATCGCGGAGCTGACCATGGACATGCACGCGATCGCGCAGAGCAGGTAGTAAAGGGGTCGTTTCATA